>JADMIO011717957.1_pt1 | contig 85567 bp, 72 predicted proteins | sample 8958161 | NCBI WGS metagenome assembly JADMIO01 (sample SAMN16585339, study PRJNA669376) | soil metagenome | isolation source: Crop rotation soil | place: USA: Cullars Rotation, Alabama | collected 2011 | reverse complement strand
GCCGCGACTTCAAGTCACGTGAATTCCAAGCTTCGGATCCCACTGTGCTGGAAAGCTGCATTTTCAACAGTGATATAGTATCCGGTACCCTCGCTGTTAGAAACTTCAAACAGGTCAGAGATCCAATAGTTACTATAATCTTTTTTCAAACTGGTCTGGAGGGTCAAGGGCAGGTCCAGTGAACTTATATTCCTTGTTAAACCCATTAATTCTCCATCTGCGCTGTAAAAAGCAAACACATGCTGTTCGTTAAAAACAAATGATGCTTTGTAATAGTTGCTGGTTGATGTCCAGGTAATTTCCGTTGCGCTGGCAAAACTGCTGTTAAACGCATCCAGGACTTTTGAACTTACTTTTACTTCCCCGGCGAAAGAACTTAATGTACTAAGTGCTATTGCCAGTGTTACGATGATCTTTTTCATTTCTTAATTATTTAATGATTTTGATTTTTGTTGTCAAACATTTCATAGGTATGACGCAGTAAAAGTATATCAGGTTACATCCCGTGGCAACCGAATTGTGACTGGTGGGGTGTACTGTTAAACGCGATTAACGGCTATTAACATTCGTTCGCCACACATCATCGTTCTCTAACCGCTTGTAACAGAAAACCCTGCCCGCGCTTAAAAAATTTGCAAATGTCCTTTAATATTTAGATATTTGTCTAAATATACAATGAGTCAATTGCAGATATGAATAATGTTTTTAAAGCCCTGAATGATCCGACAAGGAGACAGATACTGGAATTATTGCAGGAGAAAGATCTTACAGCTGGTGAAATTGCAGAGAAATTCAAGATCTCCTTCCCCAGTATTTCGCATCATCTGGACCTTTTGAGGCAAGCAAAGCTGGTAACATCTGAGAAAGATGGACAATATGTCTATTACTCTTTAAATACCACAGTAGTTGATGAGATCATGAAATGGCTGCTCCAGTTCAAAACGAAAAAAAAATAACTCGATATGAAAAAGATTCTCAGAAATGTCATTTGGCTGATCATGGCTCTTCCGGCCATATATCTTGCAATTGTTTGGCACAAACTCCCCGAAACTATTGCTATGCATTTCGATTTGCAGGGTCAACCTGATAAATACGGTAGCAAAACCGAGTTGATCACCGTCGTCGCTATCCTGGTAGCTGTAAACGCTATCGTTTACCTTATCCTGACGAACATATACAGGATCGATCCGAAAAAATACGCAGCAGAAAACAGGGACAGGCTCCAGAGTATTGCTCTTGCAGTAGCAGTGTTCCTTTCAGCGGTGTTATTATTAATTATATATAATACCCTGCAAGGCGGTTTCAAACTGCGCATGGGATTAATTTTTGCCGGCGTGGGTCTATTACTTGCGATTATTGGCAATTATCTTCCCAATCTTAAACCTAATTATTTCGCTGGTCTGCGGCTACCCTGGACACTGGAGAATGAAGAAAACTGGCGGAAGACCCACCGCCTGGCAGGCAAGCTTTTCTTTGCAGGAGGATTGATCCTGGGATTGATTTGTCTGTTTACTCCGCCTATTGCCTCAATCATTATCTTTTTTGCAGGTACCATGGTCATGCTCGTTATTCCCTGTGTTTATTCTTACAGGATCTATAAGAGACAAAAGGTCAGTGGTAATTGAAAAATAAAATCAAACCGGTTTTAAATAACTTTAACCTCCTATTGTTAATTATTCAACCGGTTTTCCTATCAATTATCTGGCCCATGCATACCTTTCCTTTAATAGCCCTGAAATACTCGTGGGCAACATGGTCAGCGACTTTGTAAAAGGGAAGAAAAAGTTTGAATATGTCCAGGGGATTCAACACGGCATCACGCTCCATCGCGCGATCGACGCGTTTACAGACGAACATTTCGCTACGAGACAGGCAAAGGAATATTTCCGCCCCTCATATCGTTTGTATAGTGGAGCATTTGTTGACGTTCTATATGATCATTTTTTAGCTACCGATGATACAGAGTTTACGAAGCAGCCCCTTTATGACTTTTCGGTCCGCGTTTATGACATCATTGATCAATATCTTCCTGTTCTGCCGGCACCCTTCCGGGCCATGTTTCCTTACATGAAAGGGCATAACTGGCTGTTTAATTATCGTACTATCGATGGCATTAAGCGAAGCCTGGCTGGTGTCGTGCGGCGCGCAGCTTACCTGTCTGAAAGCGAAACTGCAGCTCAATTATTTGAAAAGCACTATCAACCTTTGCAGGAATGTTATCGTCAGTTCTGGAAAGACCTGAAACCCTTTGCCCAAAGGCAATTTGAGATTATCACGAACATTGACAACACGGGGTTAATGTCTGCCGCTAAAGAATGAATTCCACTATTTTTGCAAATACATTTTTATGAAAAGATTTTTTTCGCTGGCCATTGTGTTATCTATTTGTTATACCGTGGTAGCACAGTCGAGTCTTCCTCCTGCCGACAAATCCCCGATGGATATGAGTTATTACCCCGTGAATTACCCGGTATTAAAAGTGCAGGATAAAATAACGGAACCTGTAGTGGCAAGGGTCGTGTACAGCAGGCCAAAAAAAGAAGGAAGGACAATTTTTGGAGGATTGGTTGAATATGGAAAGCTATGGCGTCTCGGGGCTAATGAAGCGACCGAAATCGAGTTCTTTCAAAAAGTGAACATTGGCGACAAAAAGATTTCCAAAGGCCGCTATACATTGTATGCAGTCGTAAATGAAAATTCCTGGACTTTTGTGCTCAACAAAGAAACTGATACCTGGGGTTCTTTTAAATATAGCCCCGAGAAAGATGTAGTCCGGATAGATGTACCAGTAGAAAAATTAACTGAGCAGGTTGAGTCTTTTGCCATGGCTTTCGAAAAGGCAAACAATCATATCAACCTTATCGTGGCCTGGGAAAATGTAAAAGTAGCACTACCTATTACCTTGTAATGATGGGCACATGAAAAGTATCGGTTTATTGGTGATTACATTTGCAGTTACCGCGATATTATTTTGCTGCAAGGAGAAAGATACCCGGCAAGCCGCACAAGCTGCGCCGGCAAAACCTGACAGTCTTTCAACACCCCGCAGCGATATAACTTCTAATCCCTATGTTGTTGTTGACGTCTCGCCCATGGACATGAGCTATTTCCCGGTTGATTATCCGAAATTGAAAATGGCAAAACAGGTTACGGAACCGCCTGTCATGCGACTGATCTACAGCCGGCCACATCTCCAGGGCAGGGAGATCTTTCATGATGTTTTAAAGTATGGTATGTCGTGGAGGCTCGGTGCCAATGAGTCTACTGAGATCGAATTTTTCCGTGATGTGACGATACAGGGCAAAAAAGTAAAGGCCGGCCGGTATATATTATATTGTATACTTGGACCGGCGACGTGGAATATAGCGCTGAATTCAAACCTGGATTCATGGGGTTTGCAACAAGATACTACCAAAGATCTCCAGCATTTTGAAATACCAGTTACACATGGCAATCCTGTTCTCGAATATTTTACAATGGTGTTTGAAAAATCGAGTAAGGGAGCAGATTTGATCATTGCATGGGATGATATCCTGGTAAGACTACCTATAGAGTTTTAATTGCGGTGCAGGATACAATTTTCTAATCAACAGGTCCCCCCTTTGTGCCTTTCTCGTTTATTTGGATATTTACACTATGTGTGGTATAGCCGGTATCATTAATCTTCAAATAAGGGAAGACGACGCAGAACCAGCAATGAAGCACCGGCTGGAGCAAATGGCAGCTACTATTAGCCACCGGGGTCCTGATAATCGCGGAGTCTGGATAAGCCCCGACATGACCGCAGGTTTCAGCCATTGCCGGCTCTCAATCATAGATCTTACCGAGGCCGCCTCGCAACCCATGCACTACATGGACCGCTACACGATCATTCATAACGGTGAGATCTATAATTACATCGAGCTAAAGCAACAACTCTGTCAAAAGGGCTACTCCTTTCATACCTCCTCTGACACCGAGGTGATCGTTGCGGCCTATGATCATTTTGAAGATGAATGCGTAGACCATTTTGATGGCATGTTTGCCTTCGCTATCTGGGATCAGCAGGAGCAGGAACTGTTTGCTGCGCGTGACCGGTTTGGCGAAAAGCCATTTTATTATACCCTTCACAATGGGCAGTTGATTTTCGCATCTGAAATGAAAGCAATTTGGTCGGCAGGAATTGAAAGAAAGGCAAACCTGCAAATGCTTTTTAATTTCATTACTATTGGTTACACTGATAACCCGGGTAAACCAGGAGAAACTTTCTTTGAAAATATTTCAAAGCTTCCCGCTGCCTCAACTTTATATTTCACGCCATCTTCAAATGAGCTGGTGATCGAAAAATACTGGGACATTGATCCCATGGCCCAAACGAGGGCGATGAGCGATGAAGATGCGATCACGCAATTCAGGGAACTGCTCTCGTCTTCAGTCACCCGGCGGTTGCGAAGTGACGTAGGTGTTGGCACTTCACTCAGCGGTGGTTTGGATAGTTCCTCGATCGTTGCGTGCGTTAAGCAGGCCGGGGACTCGCCCTTGTCTTCCTTTACAGCCACTTTTCCCGGTTTTGAAAAAGATGAATCGCCCTTTGCATCACAGGTAGCAAGGCAATTCAATTTAAAAGCACATACGGTAGAGATAACGGTTGACGATTTTTTAAATGACTGGGAACGGTTTCTTTATTTCCAGGAAGAACCCTTTGCCACTGCAAGTGCCTATGCTCAATACAAGGTGTTCGAACTTGCAAAAAAGCATAATGTAAAAGTGTTGCTTGACGGGCAGGGAGCCGATGAAACTTTGGCCGGATATAGCAGGTACTATAAATGGTATTGGCAGGAGTTGTTTCAAAAACGAAAACTTGTCAGGAGTGGCGAGCTTCGATCAGCAAAGGAAATGGGTGTCGCAGAGCAATTCAGTTTTAAAAACATAGTGGCTGCGTTATTCCCGGATATTGCTTCAGTTGTTTTGGAAAGACAATACCTGGTAAATGCTTTACGACAGGAAGACCTGACGCGTGAGTTTGTAAGACTTCAAAGCAAAGAAGCGTATTATAGTACTCCTTCGGCTTTTAACCTGAACGGCGCTTTATATTTTAATGCTTGCGTACATGGTCTCGAAGAACTGCTTCGTCTTGCCGATAGGAATTCAATGGCGCATGGCCGCGAGGTGAGGCTTCCTTTCCTAAACTACCGGCTTGTCGAATTTATCTTTTCATTGCCATCAAATTTTAAGATCCGTCATGGCTGGACCAAATGGATCTTGCGCCAGGCAATGGCCAATGAATTGCCAGCGGACATTGTATGGAGAAAAAAGAAAATTGGATTTGAGCCACCGCAGAAGGAATGGATGAAGGACAAACGTGTCCAGGAGATGATCCATGCCGCGCGGAAAAAACTCGTAAACGAGAGAATATTGAAACCCGATGTGATGAACAGGCCGGTTGCGGCAATCCCTTCACATGAAACGGACAATTATGATTGGCGATACCTGGCAGCTGCGTCTTATCTCTAAAAACACGAACCGTCCCGAATGATCGGGACGGTTTCCGGACTTGTACACCAATGCTGCAAAAAGATAATAGTATTAATTGTCGGCTCTTTTGAACTTTTCAGTTTGTTCTAGATTGCCATAAACGTCAGACTTAACGACAAACCAGTTCTTGTCATCTTTAAGGGTTACGAGAAAAGCTACGCCTTCATCAGAAGTGGTTTCTGTGACACCGAAGATCTCTTTACCGGAATATTTCTTTTTCAGCCGGGAAACAATATTGGGTAACAATTGTCTTTCACCGTAGTAACGGATGGTCTGAATTAAGGATCCTTCACGGTCGTATTGAGCCCTGATCTGGATATCATCCTGCGTAAAGTTTGCCTGGTAGATGTTATCGTATTCATGCCAAACTACGCCTTGCGCCTTGGCAAAGGTTGTGTTGAAAGCTTTCAAAACTTTTTCGGTTACTTCATAAGGAGCGGTTGATGCTACTGCAACGATACTCATAAGTAATGCAGCTGATAAGATTATTTTTTTCATGGCTTTTAAGAGTTATAAATGAATAATACTCCAAATTAGAACCGGAGTGCAAGGAAGGCAAGCAGATAACAGGCAGACGGCAAGCGATACATGAAAAGCCAATGTTTAAATGAACCGTAAAAGACTACCAAAAGCATTAAAAAGGGTATCGAAAAATCATTTTGGTATACTGAAACATGATTTTTGCTTCCCGTTAAGCTTGTGTTAACCCAAACGGGAGGTAGGATGAATGGTATTAACAAATTGTGTAATACAGTTGCTTAGAAGGTCTAAACAAGCATTGCAGGAATTGCAATTGAAAGTTGAATCTTCGTTTTGAATCTAATTCTAGATTAATAGGGGTATTTTTTGTGAACCACATAGGACATAGAACACATAGAAAACCACATAGGAATGCGGGAATTAAGATTGAAAACGGAGAATTGAAAGCGGTGACTGCTGAGTTAAGGTGTATCGCCGTCTTACATTTTCAAATTATTATTGCGTCGTTGCGCAAACGTTGCCGTCGTTGCGAGAAACTTTGAAGGACAATAGTGCGACAAAGCACATGGAAAAACGATGCCTCTTCAAATGGAATCACCCATTTTCAAATCTTCAAATTTTCAAATTCACAAATTGTCATTGCGGCATTTTCACAACCGTAATAACCTTCTGCAGCGATTTATTCTGTAAGCGAATAAAATAAATCCCTGATGCCAGGCCATCATTATAAATATCGACGTTGTAGGTACCTGCTATATAATCCTGGTTCGTCAGAACTTTAACCACTCTTCCCAGTGAGTCTATTTGCTGGATCAGCGTATTGCCACCGGTCGTTGAAAACTGGATGGTGGCCGCGAGTGTATATGGGCTCGGCCAGAATTTCAATAACAATTGCTCTGATGCGTTATTGTTATCATCTGGTGTCTCAGGCAAACCACAAGGCCCGCCTTCAACAAGTGGTAATGATTGGTAGTTCTTCAATAAGATCTGGTCAAGTGCTGGTTGCTTGACGCAGAACCATTGTTCAAGTACAGAAGCATATACACTCCTAAAATCATATTGGAATGGAATATTGTTAACGACCTGGATGTCTGCGGGTATATCGGGACTGGTCCCGAGAATTCCTTTTTTAGCATGTTTGCCAAACATCAGCAACGGCGCGGCGGCTCCATGGTCAGTACCTAAGCTTGCATTTGATTTGATACGGCGGCCGAATTCAGAAAAGGTCATTCCCATCACCCGGTCGTCGAGGTTCATTAATTCAAGATCATTTTGGAAGGCGCTGATTCCATCAGAAAGATCTTTCATCAGCCTGGCATGCATTCCCGTTGTTGTATCACCCGGGTTTACTTGCTTTTTATGTGTGTCAAACCCGCCGATAGTTACTGTATAAACTCTGGTTTTAAGGCCACCCTTTATCAGTCGCGCTACAATCTTCAACTGTTCTGCAAGGCTATTGTTTGCAGGGTAAGTAGCCATGGTAGAAGCTCTTTGATATGCTGCCCTGATCAGGTCTGAATAGATCTTCGTTTTCTGAGAAATGACACGAAGGAATTTTAATTCTTTATTAGCGGGTATTGAATTAAGAGGGTAATCAAAGAACGGATTATCGAACGTATATATTTTTTCAGGGTTTGTGATCGACAGTCCCATTGAATAAATATCGCCCTGCACTGTCAATGTTGGTACTGTGCTTATCTGTATGGCTAATGGGTCAGGCATATCGGCGCTTGGGTAGGCATCCGGGTAACCCGGGAACTCAGATTCAAGGTACCGACCCATCCATCCCGTATGGACCCTGTCGCGCCTGTTGGTTCTTGTATCACCACTATTCCAGATATCAGTGGCGCGAAAATGCGAGAAGTTAGGATTCTCATATCCGACCGACTGAACAACACTCATTTTTCCTTCATTGTACATGTTCTGCAGGGCGGTCATTGCCGGGTGCAGCCCCGATTTATCAGTTCCATCCAGACGCAATACCTGGCTCTGTGGGATCGCCACGTTCGTCCTTGCATTATAATAATTGGCATAGAGGTCAAGCGGGATCACCATGTTAAGCCCGTCGTTACCTCCGGCAAGTTGTATTAACACGAATACATGGTCCGTGTCAGTTGTTTGACCCAGTAGCCAACCCAATGAATTCTCTGATTTGCTATGCGCGGTAAATGAAAATCCATTTAATAAAGCGGGCATTGCAACAGCAGCAGGGATAGTGCTACCCAAAAAATCTCTTCTTTTCATAGTTGTTTTTTTCATAAGGTTAATCTCTTGTCCTCAGCATAGATGAAACTCCGGCAGGTTCATCAGGAATTTGAACATGGCTTTCAGCGAATTATTGATGACTGTATTATTATTAGCATTCCATGCATTTGTCCAATAAGCGTCATTTGTATTATTGGTCAGGAAATTCTGCTTGATATAATTTTTTGAGTTGGATGACAGCGGGTAGCGAAGTAGAAGCCCGGTTATGTCATTAATAAGCTGGTTTGGATCTGCAGGGTTTGATGAATAAGCGGCAAAGGCGCGAACGTCGATGACTGCATCATTCACCAATCCATCAGTGAAGTCCGCACGCCGCGGCAGTGAATTGCTGTTCACCCATAGTTCATAGAACATTGGGTCCTGGTAGTAAGAGGGCCAACCAGACACATCGGGCGGTTGAAATAACTCCTGCTGCATATCCGCAGCATTTGTGTACAATGACCAGAACAATGGATAGCCCGTCGAATAGTTTGTATAAGCAGGAAAGCTGACGCCAAACTCGCGCAAAGTACCCACCACCATATCGAAAGGTGTCTTGATATGGCAGGCCTGGTTGATCGTGTCAAAGAAGTGTTCGCTTTTTAGCAGCACGGAAAGGGCGGGCTTAATGTCAAAATTGTTGCTCTGTAACACTGCTGCCATCGGTGCGATCACGTCCTGCTCCGTTGCGTCGTCTATTTCATAATAAACAAACCATCGATAAAGCTTGCGACAAATAAAGCGTGCTGCCTCCGTAGTGCTAAAGATCATATTTACGAGTGCATCGAGCTCCTGGTTATCATTGCCACTGCCCGCTATAGTAGTATTGTTGTAAAATGAAGAAAATGTCTTGGGGCCCGTATCGTGGGCTGACACATCAAAATATGAACTCAACGGATCGATATTGATTCGCCATCCTGTTAATACCCGCGCCGCTGCTATCACGTCATCTTCCGTATATAAAGAATCCTGGCCACGGCCGATTGTAAACAATTCCTGTAATTCGCGGGCATAGTTTTCATCCGGGGCCTGTTTTGAATTAACATATCCATTAAGGTGCACGAGCATTGCGGGATCGATCGTCACTTCTTTGACGAGGTTCTTGAAATTGCCCAGCACGTTTGCCCGAAGCAATGCATGGTGACGATAGAGAAATTGTGCATTTTCTACTTCGGATTCCTTTACCGAAAAATGATGATGCCAGAATAGCACCATTTTTTCCTGGATACTTCTTCCCTGGTTAATGATAATTCCCGCCCACCATTTGCGAAGACTTTGAACTCTCAACGCATTGATCACGCCCCTCACGTCTGGATTACTTAATTGGTTAGGATCATTTACCCAGGTTTGGCCTTGCGGAACACCAACATCGTCCCACATCACACCAAATTCATCAGGGATCAGCCCATAGTCTCTGACAGGTGGAGTAACAATTGTGCTGGAATTTAGTAACTCGTCTATAGCAGCATCAGGGGTCATGCCAAGGAAATAATCGACATCCGTTTTCCGTGCGCCAAACATCGTACGCTTAAGTAAGTGAATTACTTCATTCGCAGTCCATGGGCCTGCATATGGTGCTAGTCCCGAGAATGTCTTTCCCCGGTTCCCGCTGCCTGCATTCGCGGCTCTTCTTGCTTTTTTGAAGAATTCTCTCCTGTCCATAGTCTTGGTTTTTGTTTGGCTTTTATCTTATCAGCATGAATGTTCCTTTCTGCTGATGAGGTCGGTTTTGAATGTCTTTGTAGTCGATCAGGTAAATAAAAACGCTTGTAGGCTGCATCTCTCCTTTGTAACGACCATTCCATCGTTGATCGATTGAATTAGTCCTAAACACTATCTCGCCATTGCGGTTGAACAATTGCATTTTGAACCCCTGGGGAACTTTTCCTATGGGCCCGAAATAATCATTTAACCCATCTCCATTAGGCGTAAAGGCGCCCGGCACCATCACCACTGCGTCATCCAGGACAACAACAGTAAACTGATCCGATACCTGGCAACCGTTTAAGAGATAATTGGTAGCCGTATACGTCGTTGTTGTAAGCGGCGATGCAGTTGGATCTGGGCAACTGGTGCAACTCAGCGATGAATGAGAATTCCAGATAATCGTTCCGTTGCCGTTTGTGTGTAAGATCACGCTCTGCCCGGCGAAAATTGAATCGGATTGCCTTATGTTATTGAAAGGACCGTTTAATAATGTGGGTTTATAACTGACGATCGCCGAGTCAAATCCACAGGCATCCCGAAGCGTATCTTGTGGTAACGCACCATTGATTACACAAACGGCGGAGTCCTTCGTAAGCAGCTCCGGTATTTTCAATTTGATGATGCCGAAATCAGTTTCACCCTGTGTGCTGGCGAAGTCACCATCGTCGGATTCGGAATCACCGGCGAGATAATATTCGTTCCTCGCTGTATCATGTATCATATAGCGTAAGTGATCGTTCTCACGACCACCCCAGTTATGTTTCCACAATACTTCACCTGATGGACTTAACTTAACTGTCCAGTAGTCTCCATTGCCAAGAGGGTTGGTAATGTCACCATTTGCTGAATAGCTGATACCGCCTACCAGGTACCCACCATCTTTATCAGTAAGGATTGTTTTAGCATACTCGGCATCGGAGCCGCCAAGGTCTTTTTGCCAGTTTAGTCTCCCGCTGGTGCTGAGATTAATGATCCAGTAATCCTGGCTTCCTTTTGCCCCGCTGACATCGCCATCAGTCGAAGTGGTATAACCTGCAAGCGCTAATGAACCATCTGCGCCGCGGGTCATGCAATAAGCAACATCATTTTGGGAGCCACCATAGATCTTGCTGAATATTTTGTTTCCACTTCCATCAATGGCAAGCAGCCATACGTCATAATTCTTTTGGTCGGGAGGAATATCACCATCAACAGAGTTGGTAAAGCCGGCTGCGTAAGTGATGCCGTTGACTATTTCAAAGTCAAAAAGTTCTTCGTTCTTGCTACCGCCAAAGCATTTGCTCCATTGAACTACACCCGATGCTGTCAGTTTCATTAATACTCCATCTGTGTAACCGCCTGTTCCATGATTACCCCGGATGTCGCCATCATTGGAAGAGGATGATGCCGCGATCAAATAACCGCCATCAGTTGTTATTTCAATGTGATTGCCGATATCGAGTCCCGAACCGCCATATCTTTTTTGCCACTGAAGGGTTCCGCTTGCTGTAATTTTTAAAAGCCATATATCCTTGGTCCCTCCAAACCCTGCTACCACTCCACCATCAGTAGAATTTGTTTCTCCAAGAATGATATAACCGCCATCGGAAGTTTGCGCAATATCCCTCGCGCTTTCATACCCAGTGCCTCCAAAAGATTTTTCCCATTGAATGGTCCCACATTTGTCGAGCTTAAGGATCCAGAGGTCCCAGTAGTCACGGGTCGGCTGCGGGCTTACATCGCCAGTCCTGGAATCAGTGTAGCCAGCCACGATAGTACCGCCATCAGTAGTGAATTTTATAACATAAGGAATATCTACGTTGCCCCCACCATAGTGAAGAGCCCATTGTACAGGTGGCGCCTGTGCAGACGCTAACTGTGGCAACATGAGGACTGCGGCAAATAAAAGGTTGGTCAGCTTCTTAGTTCTCACAAGCGGTTTGTTATTTCGTAGAGTTCGGTGTCGCCGCTTAATTGCAAGGACTATGCTAAGCTGAAATTGGAAAGGCTAGGAATTCCCTTTTTTAAGATGTATTTATACGGGGTAATTTTACTTATGGGCAATAAATGATGAGTATAGGGTGATTGCCGTCAAAGGAATGTAGGTGAAGAAAAACATGGTTCGTTCGCCACGGCATCGTCACCGAAGGTCTATTGATGCCCGTCTGTATGCTTAAAAATAATCGCCTGCACTTTTTGTTTCAGCTCGTCAGGGCAGTTCGTATTGAAAAGCACATGCAGCGGATCAGCTTCAAAATGATAACACTGGCTCGGTTTCAGGCGTACACCATCTGCTTCAATCATCTGTCTGTCCAACTGCGATAATTCTGCTTTTATTCTTTCAAGCTTCAATTTATCGAAGTGCTCGTTGGATTGTAACCTGTCCTTGTTCATCTACTTTTTTATACAAGAACTTGCAGAAAACATGCCATGGGTCATCGCTTGTGGATCGTAAAAATGTATGGATTACACACTAATAAAATAGCAGTGCATACCCGTGAAAACGAGTATGCATTGCTTACTTCGTGGAAATAAGAAAAATATAAATTAGAATGCGCTATGGGTAACGGGTTCTGTTTCCCTGCTATTTACCTCATCCTTTTCGTCATCTTCCTGGTCATGACCTTCAACTTTCACCAGTTTATTGTACAACCCGATCACCAGTAACGACGGCGCCCATTGGCCGAAAAAAAGACCTGTATGTTTTTTCCCTGAGAGAAAACAGCCGAGTGAAAGAGCCATCGATCCCACCGCGGCCCATAAGTAAACGTCAGATGGTAACTTGGCAGTTTGCTCTTCCAGCATTTTCGCAACCTTTCCTTCCGTATGTCCATTTTGATTTGCCATAACAACTATTTTCAGATTAAAAATTAATGAAACTAATAGAATGGAGCTGTATGTATATGACTCCTGATGTCATATTCACATAATGTATGCCATGTGCATTGCCGTTGCTGATCACTACGTATTAACATGTACGCGGGGCATCCCAGTCCGGTTGTTGGAAAATATGCCACACCATCGCGCCTCAAAATTGATGTAGAACACCAGCGTTGGCAGTAAAATGGAATCGTAATTCGTCGTCCACAGAATATGTAAACAACTTACAAGTTTAAGTGACGAGGAACCCTCCTTTGAGGGCCGAAAGGCTCAGAATCCTCGTGGAGGAACTTCCAGCTTCAGGTCGCGCTTAAGCATATCATTCCTGTTAGCCATTTCCCAGGCCGTATAAAATACAAGCTGGGCCCTTTTTGCTGCCAGGTTATAATTGATCTTATCCGGTGTGTCGGTAGGCCGGTGATAATCGCCGCGGAGCATACCATCGTAATAAAAAATAATGGGAACACCTTTGTCGGCAAAATTGTAATGATCACTGCGAAAATAAATTCGTTGGGGATCTTTTGGATCATTGAATTTATAATCCAGTTCCATCTTTGTGTATTTTTTATTTGTTGCCTCGCTTATCGTTTTCAGATCGGTGCTGATCTTATCATCGCCTACGACGTACACATAGTTCGAAGAGTCGCCATTGTGACGGGTAGTGTCTGTTCTGCCGATCATATCTATATTGAGATCAACCGTTGTTTTTTCCAATGGGAAGATCGGGTGATTAGTATAGTAAGCAGAACCCCATAATCCTTTTTCTTCACCACTTACCGTCATAAACACCATAGACCTGCGTGGACCCTTGCCCGCTTGCTTTGCTTTGACAAAAGCTTCAGCGATCTCCAACACGCCTACAGTGCCCGAACCATCATCATCCGCACCATAATAAATAACAGTATCACGTTTGCCCAGATGGTCGTAGTGCGCCGTTACAAAAACATATTCATCTTTCAGATCAGAACCTTCCAGTACACCGATAACGTTGCTGCTTTGCAAATTGGTGGTTGTTTTATTAAAGCTCAAAGTTGTTTCTGCATTATAGGTTTTTGGCGGGATCTCACCTGCTTTTGCTTTTGCGAAGTCATCACCCATGATCGCCTGTGCAATCTTTTCAGAGACCTGGAATTGATTGGGACGCACGACGCGCTGAAAGGCGTTTACATACATGTTTCCTTTTGGATTTGTTTTGATAGTCCTGGGGAAATTGCCACTAACCACAAGTACCGCAACGGCGCCATTCTTCTGGGCAGCATCAATTCTTGCGAATTGGTTGCCAAAGCCGCCTCGTCCGCCGCCCTGGGGTTGTTGAGCGCCAAGCATCAATACAGCTTTGCCCCGAACATCTAAGCCTTTATAATCATCGTGCATCGAATCGACAAGGCCATTGCCAATGAAAACGATTTCAGAAAAACGATAAGTAGAGGTGTTTGATTGACCAACATTGAGTACAAAATCCTTGTCAAGTTCAAAGCTCTTGCCGTTGATCTCTACCGACGCGTTAAGCAATGAATCCTGGTAAACACCATAAGGCATCTGGTAGCTGCCGTTATTGCCCGGAATCAGGCCAAGCGAAGAAAACTGGCTTTCGATATAAGCGGCAGCCTTCTTTTGTCCAGGTGTAGCCGTTTCCCTTCCTTCCATTTCTTTGGAAGCAATGATATAAAGATGTTTCCTCAGGTCATCTGCAGTGATAGTCTTTGCAAAACTGGTGGGATCTGTTTTTTTCTGGGCTGTAACAATAAGCGGTAACAGCAATAGAATCGCTGAGAGTTTTTTCATGTGCATGTAGTTTTATGAAATAGTTCCTCGCTATGCGGGAAAGCCCCAAACTTAGGCTAAAAAATCTTTGGGCCTGCAAGGACTTGATGAATGGCTTACTCAGGCGCAGGCAATCTTATCGACCCGCCTTGCATGACGTCCACCCTCAAATAATGTATGCATGAATATGTTGACCATTTTTTCGGCGTCCCCCTCCCGTACGAAACGAGCAGGAATGCAAATAACATTGGCGTTGTTGTGCTCGCGTGCAAGCTTTGCCAATTCTTCTCCCCAGCAAACTGCAGCTCTTATTCCCTGGTGCTTATTGGCTGTAATAGCAACGCCGTTGGCACTACCACATAGCAGGATGCCAAAGGAAGATTGCCCAGCCTCCACCGATTTGGCGACAGGATGTGCGAAATCAGCGTAGTCTACGGAATCACGCGAATGCGTTCCAAAGTCGACAAATGGCAATCCTTTGCCTTCAAGAAAAGAGATCAAATCTTCTTTATAATCAAAACCCGCATGGTCGGATCCGATAGCAATGGGCTTAGTGAGATTGAATGGTGAGTTCATAGAAGAAATTTGAAGTGAAATAATTGACGCCAGAAATCGGAATATTGAATCCGAAAGAGCTGCTGCAAAGGTAACCGATTCTTTTAATCAGGGGCGAAAAGCCGTTGTTCCTGGCCTGGATTCTCTTTTGAAAACAAAACCTTCCTGTCCCGCTTGTAAAAGTTAAGCTTTTTTTATTGGGCGAGGACTAGCTCCATTCATTCAATTCCTTTTCCTGTCGCTTGTTAATACGCGAAGCAATAACAATGCTTGCTTCAAAAAGCGCATAAAGCGGGATGGTTACGATTGTAAGACTAAATGGATCGGTAGATGGAGTGATGATCGCTGCGGCGATGAGAATGATCACAAAAGCATGGCGGCGGTATTTACGTAAGAATTTGGCTGTTACGATCCCGATCCTCGCCAGCATTGACACCAATAATGGCATTTGAAATAAAACCCCGATACCCACTGTGGTATAAATCAGGTTCTCCATATAATCTGAAAAAGTGGGTCTTACTTCGATTTGATCACTTAACGTATAAGTGAAATAAAAATTAACCATGAACGGCGTCAATATAAAATAACCAAAGGCAACACCCATAAAAAAGAGTAACGACACCCAAAAGATCACTCCCCTGGTCTTTTTCAACTCCTTTTCAGACAACGCAGGCTTTACAAAGCGCCAGAATTCCCAGAACACATAAGGGAACGCCACTATAAATCCCCCGACAAAGGCTACCGTGAAGCTTGATATGAACTGTTCGGTCATCTGTGTGGCAAGAAATTTCGCGTTGACCTGCTGAAAACAAAGCGCATCGGTCCCAATCTTCTTTCCGAGAGTACAAAGCCATTGCGCACTGATAAAATCAGCCCGGGTCGGGCCAAATATGATTGTACTTACAATGGGTTTAACGTAAATAAAGATCACGATTGCACCAACCAATATAGCGATCACAGACCGGATGAGATGCCACCGAAGCTCTTCCAGGTGGTCGATAAATGACATCTCCACGTTCGGGTCCTTCTTCCGCTTATTAAAAAAATCCAGTAAAGCCATTGTTTAAAAAAGTGTCGCAAAGATAGTCGATACGAGTTACTGCGTCATTCGCAGGATGGATTGTTTGATTGTTTCGATTGTTTGATTGCTTGATGTTGTTGAATTGCCAGATTGCGACCGCCAACTGCTCAACTGCCCACCTGCGACTGCCAACTGCCAACTGCCGACTGAACGACTGTCACTTCAGTTTTTTCATCTTGACCATTTCGATCCTCGTATCACTAACACTTATAATATCAAATTCAAAGTCCCCGATAATTATGTGTTCTTTCTGCCGCGGAATTGTTTCATGATCATTGATTATATATCCTGATAAGGTCTCTGACTCGGTCTCAGAAAAATCAAAGCCATATTTTTCTTCGAGGTAATCAAGTTCAAGGCGCCCTGAAAACAGGTATTCATTTTCAGAAACCTGCTTTTCAACAAACTCCTCTGTATCATATTCGTCCTGTATCTCGCCAAACAATTCCTCGAGAACGTCCTCCATGGTAATGATACCTGCAGTTCCTCCGAATTCATCTACTACCCACGCAATACTTTTTCTTTCTCGACTGAATTTGCTGATAAGATCTGTAGCGCTCATGCTTTCAGGAACAGCTGGAATTGGCAGTAGAATTTGTTCAAGCGACGTTGGTTTTTTAAATAGATCAAGCTGGTGAACATAACCGATGATGTGATCAATATTGTTTTCATAAACGATCAGCTTGCTCAGTTTAGTTTCCACAAGTTTGTTCTTCACTTCCTGTATGGAGCAATTGCTGTTGATGCCGATAATCTCCTTTCGCGGTACAAGGCACTGGCGAATCTTGACCTTTGGAAGCTCTTGCGCGTTTTCAAGTAATTGCGTATTGCGCTCCTGTTTTTCTTCATCAATATCCTGCTGGAAGAAATTTTTCAGGTCCCTGCGTTTAAATGGCTCTTTCAGCGTGTCGATGCGAACGTTGAATACATATTTCAATATCCATTCAGCAAGAGTGATCAGGCCATTAGCCAGCGGAGAAAACATCTGGTAAAAGAAATCAGTAACGAGTGAAAGACTGCTAAGCAAACTCACGCTTCTTGCCCGGAAAATGGCTCTCGGGATGAATTCAGCAAAGATCAGAACCACGAATGTCGCTATCCCGATCTCGAGAATAATATTCACTGAGGCAGGGATCTTCCAGCTGATCTTTTTTCCCAGGTAATCCCAGGCAGGTTTCATCACGTTGTCTACCTGCAAGCTGAAAAAAACCATAAAGATTGTAAAACCCGTAAGCGTTGTTCCCAGGAAGCTTGCCGGCGAATCCACAAACTTTGCCAGCAATTGGCCGGTGATACCTCCCTGTTTCTTCTTTAGTTCGATATTGAGCCGGTTGGCGCTATAAAAGGCCATTTCAATCCCCGCAAAGAAGAACATCAGTAAAAGCGTGAGGACAAACCACAGTATCGTTTTCAGCTCCATCATGACGCGTAAAGATAGTAAGACTTTATGCTTTCGGTAATTTGAAACACAGGGTGAAAGTTGTAATCATTGAGCGGCAAGTTCAGGAATTGGTCAGCCTGTCAGCTAATGCAGCAATAACAAATCTTTCTTCCGCTAGTTTTCCAGGAAAGACCTGATGATACTTTCTGCTTCACCACAGGCTCTCTGGAAGTCGTCGTTAAGTATAGTATAGTTGAACTGGTCCTTGAATGAGAGTTCATAGGATGCTTTACTAATCCGCGCCTGTAAAGATTCGTCTGTTTCGGTACCCCTTGATTGCAACCTTTTTTTCAACTCATCGATGGATGGTGGTTCGATAAAAATTGTGAGTAGCGATTCAGGATATTGTTGTTTTACGTGAATCGCGCCCTTTACATCAATATCAAGCAAAGGCACCTGCTTGTTGCTCCATATTCTTTCCAGTTCGCTTTTCAATGTTCCATAGTATTTGCCTTCATATACCATTTCCCATTCCGCGAATTCTTTTTCCCGGATCTTATCTTTGAAATCCTCAAGAGAAATAAAATAATAATCCACGCCATCCTTTTCATAGCTTCTCGCCGGTCTTGTAGCAGCGGATACTGAAAATGCAAGCTGCGGAAAAGTTTTTAGTAAATACCTGGTGATAGAAGTCTTGCCTGCACCCGACGGCGCCGTGATCACGATAAGCTTATTATAGGAGGCCATGTGCAAAGAAAGGGAGAAATATCAGAATGATCTACGTGGTTCTTCGATCACACCCTTTTGATATCAGCGCCCAGGCTTCTTAATCGTCCGTCAATATCCTGGTATCCGCGATCGATCTGTTCGATATTCTGGATCGTGCTACGGCCCTCAGCGCTCAAAGCTGCTATGAGCAAAGCAACCCCGGCCCGTATATCAGGACTGCTCATGGTAATACCTCGTAATGGCTGTTCCCTGTCAAGCCCAATTACTACGGCACGGTGCGGGTCACAAAGCACGATCCTTGCACCCATGTCAATAAGTTTATCGACAAAAAATAAACGGCTTTCAAACATCTTCTGATGAATAAGTACCGAACCACGCGCCTGAATTGCTGTCACTAGTACAATACTTAGCAGGTCAGGAGTGAAACCCGGCCATGGATGATCATATACCGTCAGCACGGATCCATCAAGAAACGTCTGTATTTCATAACGGTCCTGTGATGGAATATGGATATCATCACCATCAAATTTCATCCGGATTCCCAGTTGTAAAAATTTTTCCGGAATAATACCGAGGTGTTTAATGCCGGCACCTTTGATTGTAATGTCGCTCTGTGTCATCGCCGCGAGCCCGATGAATGAACCTACTTCGATCATATCCGGTAACATCCGGTGTTCAGCACCGCCCAAATAAGGAACTCCTTCAATCGTTATCATGTTACTGCCTATCCCAATAATGGTTGCACCCATGCTGATAAGCATCCTGCACAGTTGTTGAACATAAGGCTCGCAAGCTGCGTTGTATATCGTCGTTCTTCCTTTTGCCATGACTGCAGCCATAATGATATTGGCCGTTCCGGTCACACTGGGTTCATCAAGAAGCATGTCGCTCCCTTTCAGATCTGGTGCGGTTAAATGAAAAAAACCATCCTCGGGATGATAATTAAATTTGGCATTCAGTTTTTCGAATCCGATGATATGCGTATCCAGTCTTCTTCTCCCGATCTTATCACCACCGGGCTTAGGTATAAATGCTTTTTTGAATCGCGACAATAAGGGCCCGGCCAGCATAACAGAACCACGAAGTCTTCCACTCTTTTTTTTATAAGCTTCGCTATGGAGGTAATCAATGTTTACATCATCTGCCTGGAAAATACATGTGTCCCGCTGTGGCCGTTCGATCTTTACATTCATCTCACCAAGTAATTCGATCAAGAGATTTACATCGAGAATATCGGGAATGTTTGTAATCGTAACTTTTTCCGGCGTGAGCAACACCGCGCTGATAATTTGAAGTGCTTCATTTTTCGCTCCCTGCGGAATGATCTCACCCTTTAATTTTTTGCCACCTGTTACTTCGAATGAATGCATGGGGTATCGTTGGTTGTTTGACGCTTATTTAATAACCGCAAAGAAACCATAAATACGAGAGGGTAAAAAAAATGATTGGCAGTTATGCCAATCATTCAAACCAATCAACCGATCGACCAATCGACCAGTCAACCAATCAATACCTTTTCTTTTTAAATCCTCCGCCTCCGCCCCCGCCACGATTGTCGCGGCCATCATTTCTTCTTCCGCCTCCATTATTGCGATGCTGGAATTTTTGTCTTTGTTTGCCATATCCCCCGCGATCCCGGTTGTCCTGCTGCCTGAAGGCTTTGACATACGGGGTATTGGTAAATGTAAGCTGCCCGTCTGTAATGCCGGTGAGCTCGCTTTGGATCGCGTCATCATGTACAACCTCTTTATGCCAGTTGTTATATGCAAGTTTCATATAATAGGCAATGGCATTGGCAAAGCCCAGGCGCTTGTCTGGATCTTCCTCTTTCAATGCCTTATTAATTATCACTTCGAGGTTCTTGCCAAGGTGCGCATGTTTGGGATGCCTTTTCGGGTAGGGAAGAGGGTCCGGTTTTTCACGCAAAGATTCCCGGGTTGGAATGGGATAAGGAGATTTTACTTCCAGTTTGAAGTCAGAAATCAGGAACAAATGATCCCATAATTTATGGCGAAAATCTTCTACATTTTTCAAATGTGGGTTTAAAAACCCCATTAATTCAATAACCGCATGAGCATTCCGCTGGCGTCTTTCGGGATCTTCAATGGTCAGGACATGCTCAATCATCTTTTGCACGTGACGGCCATACTCACGCATGATCATGCCGTTTCTCGTTGTATTATATTCCATGAAAACAATTTAGGTGGAGAAACAAATGTAATTAAAAGGCTTTGATTGTTCAGCTTAAAACTTGACTCGCTTTACTTGAGATCCGTGATTCATTAACAAATTCAGGTGAACATCAGCGGATGAAACTCAGGCGGGAAGGGTATTACAGCAGAAACTTAAGGAAAAAAAGAAGGGGCCCCGAACCAAGGCCCCTTTTACAAGCCACCATCCTCTTCCACCTAAGAGGTCGTTTAGTAAAAGTTGAATGACGCAGGCGGATTGGCTTTTCTACTCTTTCACACTAGAGCCTTAATTACCACTGCCAATTGTCCCTCAGATGATCTATAAGCCACAAAATCTCTCTTCACCATCATCTTTTTCCTGCGTGTAAAATATCTGTATAGTGAAATGTCCGCTAATAAGTAAACAAATTTAATACCAACAATGGTATCGAAGGATTCCCATACAGAGTAAATGGAAGAAAATGGGAGTTTTTCACTGCTACGTGGTTAATATTACTATAGCTGCTGCGCACATTGTCGTAAACTTGCTTTTTTGAAAGAACGATCATGCCTTCGAGTTTCGTGTGTACTAAGCACACTAATCGATAGCAGCCTGAGCCTTAGGAACTTTGGTGTGTAATGACAATGCTGTGAATCTAAAGGCATCTCCAGTTACTTGCGATTCAATACATACTCTCAACCAGGATTTACATTTGTAACATTTATGAGAATTGCTGTCAATACCCGCTTTCTGAGGAATGATTATCTAGAAGGTTATGGGAATTTCATTTTTGAAAACTTTAGGCGCATTGTTAGGAGCAACCCGCAGCATCAATTCATTTTTATTTTCGACAGAAGCTATGATCAGAGGTTTGTATTTGCGGATAACGTGGTACCAATTGTTGCGGGACCTGCAGCACGTCATCCATTGTTATGGAAATACTGGTATGATATAAGGATACCACGCGTTCTAAGAAAATATAAGGCAGATGTGTTTGTTTCCTGTGATGGATTCTGCTCACTTTCAACTTCAGTCCCTCAGTGCCTTGTGTTACATGATCTTTCCTTTTTGCACTATCCGTCATTTATTCCAAAATCTCATTTGCTTTTTTATAAAAGATATACCCCAAAGTTTCTTCATAAAGCCAAAAGGATTGTTACTGTTTCTGAATTTTCGAAAAACGATATTGCTATACACTACAAGGTCGATGAAAAAAAGATGGATATAGTGCCTAATGCGCCCCGTGAAATTTTTCGCGCTGTTACTGAAATTGAAAAAGAAAGTACGAAACGTCAACTTACGGGCGGCAAAGAGTATTTCTTATATGCCGGGGCTATTCATCCGCGCAAAAACCTGCTTAACCTACTTAAAGGATTTTCTGTTTTCAAGAAAAAACAAACAAGCAACTGGAAACTCGTGCTGGCTGGCAGGCTGGCCTGGCAGTATAAAGACCTTATTAAAAGCCTGGGTACATATAAGTATCGCGAAGACGTGGTGATCACGGGTCATATAGCTGATGACAGGTTTGCAAGCTTAATGGGATCTGCCTATGCTCTTGTCTATCCTTCATTATGGGAAGGCTTTGGTGTACCGGTCCTTGAAGCAATGCGGTGTAATGTTCCGGTAATTACTTCTGCCAATTCCGCAATGCAGGAACTGGCCGGCGATGCAGCTTTGTATGCAATGTCAAATGATCATAACAGTATTGCTGAAAAAATGATCCTTTTGTATAAAGATGAAAGCCTGCGTAGCCGGTTAATAGAAAGGGGCAAAGCCATTGTTGAGAATTATAACTGGGATAAGTCCGCTGCATTACTTTGGGAAAGTATAATGAAAGCCCGGACTGCGAACTGAGAACTGTGAACTGCGGACTGAATCCTACCTTTGCCTTCCTCAATTTAGTATATGAACAGATCTACGATCACCATAGATGTTGAAACAGATGAGAGCAAAGTACCGGAGAACATTATATGGCACGCAACTGATGCGCTGGGAGATAAACCGCAGCGAGCAAAGGCCATGATGCTTGCTTTCTGGGATGCCGAAGAAAAGACAGCGTTGCGAATAGACCTTTGGACAAAAACCATGATGATCGATGAAATGGCTGATTTCTTTTATCAAACGATGATGACTATGGCCGATACTTATGGTCGGGCTACTAATCATGCAGAAATGGTAGATGAGATGAAAAAATTCGCGCATAGCTTTTATCATAAGTTCAGGGAAAAACAACTCAAAGAAAATAAAGCGTGAGTACTGCTTAGCACAACCGGGGTCGACAAATTTGCTAAGGGTCAATGCCGCGCCAAACCTTTCAAACATATTTAATATGAGTCTGGAACAAAAAATAATGACCGAACTGAAAGCAGCAATGCTTGCTAAAGACGAAAAGTCATTAAGAAGCCTCCGCGCCATTAAAGCAGCAATATTGCTTGCAAAAACATCTGAAGGCAGCAATGGTGAAATAAAAGAAGATGATGAGATCAAATTATTGCAAAAGCTGGTGAAGCAGAGAAAGGATTCGCTTGAAATATATCAGCAGCAGAATCGTTCAGATCTCGCCCAGAAAGAAAAGGAGGAAATAGAAGTTATAGAGAAATTCCTGCCCAAACAGCTTTCTGCCGATGAATTGAAAGGCTTAATAGCTAAGATAATTTCTGAGGTCGGCGCTACTTCTCCAGCCGACATGGGCAAAGTAATGGGAGCAGCCAGCAAACAACTGGCAGGGAAAGCAGATGGCAAAACGATCTCTGCAGTAGTCAAAGAATTGTTGGCGAAATAGGTGGGTCAGTTGGCAGTCAGCAGTTCTTATAAGTCAAAGTTTAAAGATTGTTTAGGAAACAAGCAATATTTTCCGTCTCTGCTGCACGTTAAGTGTCAAACCAGCCAATGATCATAGACCTAATCTTTGCCGTCATAGTAATCCTGGCGATCTTTAAAGGATACCGGCGCGGGCTTATCATCGGGATATTTTCATTTGTTGCTGTTATTATTGGCCTGGCTGCTGCAGTGAAACTTTCAGTGATAGTTGCCCATCTCTTAAGTGATTCAGTGAATATTTCGCAGCGCTGGCTGCCGGTTATCTCTTTCATCCTCGTGTTTATTGTAGTCGTCTTGTTGGTGCGACTGGGCGCAAACCTGATTCAGCGTAGCCTGGAAGTCGCAATGCTCGGCTGGTTGAACCGCCTTGGTGGGATTGTTTTTTATCTCGCGATTTATATTGCCGTATTTAGTGTCCTACTGTTTTATGCGGAGAAAGTCCGGTTGATAAGCGAGGATGCCATGACCAAATCAGCCACGTATTATTTTCTAAGCCCGATTGGACCGAGGGCGATCAATTTCCTTGGTGTGCTTGTACCATTTTTCCAAAATATGTTCCAGGAATTAACGAAATTTTTTGAAGGTATCTCGCATAAAATGAAGTGATTATGAAAGTTTTGCTAGTCCGGCAGAAACAACTATTTTCGCTCATCTAATTTCAGAGTTGTAAGATTAACGCTATGAAATTAAACTACTTAGCATTAGCAGTTCCGCTCTTTATGTTCTTTATCGGATTAGAGTATTATTATTCTAAACGAAAGGGTAAGAACTTTTTTCAGTACGCCGAATCGGTAGCCAACCTAAATGTTGGTATAGCCGAGAGGCTACTCGATATATTTACAACCGGCTTATTCTTTTTTGTTTTCGACTACGTTCATAAGCATTTTGCGATTCTGAATATTAAGGCTAACGCAATTACCTGGTTTTTGCTGTTCCTCGCCACGGACCTTGTATGGTATTGGTATCACCGGCTTGCGCATGAGATCAATGTATTCTGGGCTGCTCACGTTGTCCATCACCAAAGTGAAAATTTTAATTACACGGTTTCAGCGCGGATAACGGTATTCCAGGCAGTGGTCAGGTGTATGTTCTGGTCTGTATTGCCTTTGATCGGATTTCCGGCTGTTATGATCTCTTCGTTCCTTATCATTCATGGGCTATACCCGTTCTTCATTCATACGCAAGCGCTCGGCAAATGGGGATGGTTTGAAAAGATCCTCGTTACGCCTACACACCACAGTTTGCACCATGCATCCAATCCCGAATACCTGGATAAGAATTATGGAGACGTACTCATCATCTGGGATAAGATGTTCGGTACGTTTGTGCAGGAAAGGAAGGATGTCAACATCGTTTTTGGATTAACCAAGCAGCTAAACAGTCATAGTTTTCTGTGGCAGCATTTTCATTTTCCGCTCGAGATATATTTGAATTTCCGAAAGGCAAAAGGAATAAAAGCAAAATGGAGAGTGTTGTTTGGTAAACCGGATGATTTGAATCCAAATTACCGTTCCGTGCTGGAAAGAAAATTGTTGAACCTCCATCCAAGCCGAAATCACAAACCAACTTTGGTGATACGGCAGTATGTTACCGCACAAACTGTGTTTTCAATAATTCTGCTGTTTGTCGTTGCGTTGTTCGTTCATTACCTATCGCTAGTTCAACTCGTTCTATTATCATCTTTTATTATACTCAGCCTAATCAACAGTGGTGCTATATTGGATCAACGCCGATGGATCTTTTATCTTGAATATATCCGCGTGATCCTCGTCCTGATCACCATTGGCGTATTCTATCCGAACAATTGGTCACTTAGCGGTATCACTGCCGCGTTGTTGTTACTGATTTGGTATTTTCGTCCGATACAACGTTTTTACCTGCGGTTATTATACACCAATTCTCAGTCCTGACAGGTCTGGGATAAACTTAAATTCTCCGTTGGCCTTGAGCTGTTATCTTTGCATTCACAAGGCCGTCACTACTAATGCAGGTATTTTTTTGGCGCAAAACGTTTATTTTAGCAAAAATTAATTGCAGCCGGGGAAAAAATGAGTTACGAGATAAAACAGCACGAAAAATTCAGGTTCATTGAAGAGGGCAACGGCGAGCCGCTGGTGCTTTTACATGGTCTTTTCGGCGCCTTAAGTAACTTCTCTCCACTCATTGAATATTTCAAAGCGTATAATAAGGTTATCGTCCCGATATTGCCTCTACTTGACATGGACATCCTGCATACCAGTGTCGGGGGATTAGCAAAGTTTGTTAATCGTTTTATTGAAGCACGGCAGCTAAAAGACGTTCATTTACTCGGCAACTCCCTCGGGGGTCACGTGGCAATGGTTCATATCTTAAAACACCCCGAGAGAATAAAATCCCTGATCCTGACGGGCAGCTCCGGTCTGTTTGAAAATGGAATGGGTGACAGCTATCCGAAGAGGGGGGACTATGAATATATCAAACGGAAGACGGAGCTGACATTTTACGATCCGGCCATGGCTACTAAGGAATTAGTGGACGAGGTATACAGTATGACGAATAACCGGCTGAAAGTCATTAAGATCATCGCATTAGCAAAAAGCGCTATTAGAAATAATCTCGGCGAGGAACTCAATCAAATCAAGCAACCAACGTTATTAGTTTGGGGAAATAACGATACGATCACTCCGCCATTTGTGGCCAGGGAGTTTAACAGGCTGATCCCCAACAGCGAACTCTATTTTATCGATAAATGTGGCCATGCCCCCATGATGGAAGTGCCGGATGAGTTCAATGTGATATTGCATAAATTTTTGAAAAAGCTCAATGAGCCTGCAACAGTTGTATGATCATTGAGGTCTTAGCAGTAAACACTAAAAGCCGCTATCCATGTTAACGAATGAAGTTTCATCACAAACTCTTCCCTACTTGCGCCTGCACGATAAAGTGCACGAGGCTCTTCAATTGATGAACGATAACCAGGTTGCGCATCTTCCTATTGTTGACGGCGAAAAATATGTAGGTATAATCAGTGAAGATGATTTGCTGATGTCAGATAATGATCATGCAGTTTTGAGCGAATTACAACAATCTTTTGCTAACACCTCCGTAAAGACTGATGAACATTTTCTGCGGGCGATCCAGGTAGCTGCCGAAAACGGCTTAAGCGTTGTACCTATCGTGGACAACGATAATGAGTTGACGGGTGCGGTCGCTTATAACGACCTATTAAAATACGCTTCGGAATTTATGAGCCTGCATGAGCCAGGTGGGTTAATCGTGCTGGAAATGACGAGTAACCAGTACTCATTTAATGAGATCAGCAAAATACTTGAGGCTAATGATGCGCAAATTACCCAATTGAATACTCTAAATAACCCTGAAACGGGCGTGATGAGAGTTACTATACGAATCAACAAGCCGGATGTTTCAGATATTGTAGCCGCCTTCCAACGTTATGAATACGATGTAAAGTATTATTTTGGAGAAGAGTTATACGCCAATGAGCTCCGAACTAACTATGATAATCTTATGAATTATCTCAAGATTTGACATTTTGGCGCGCCTTTAGTCATAGATCAATTAATACAGCGTTCCGGTAACAGACTTTTGATGATGGGATATAGAAAATATTGTCTATGGCTCTTATCGCTAATGGCCTGTTACCACTGTGGCTTCACCCAGATACCGGATCAAGGGGATATGCCAGCAGCCGCCTCTCTTGCCGATTCTACTACAGCTTCTGTAACTAATTCACATAAACAGGATACTGCGTTTACAGTCCGGGAAATTTTTCTTGTTGGAAACCGCAAGACCCGCGAAGCGATTATTCTTCGCGAAATACCTTTCAAACCGGGAGAGAAATATATTCTCCAGGACTTGGTCAGCAAATTTGAAATTGCACGCAAACAATTAATGAATACTACCTTGTTTCATGAAGTTGTGGTAGCATTGAAAGGCTTTGAAGGTTATAATGTAGATGTGCTGGTACAAGTCAAAGAACGATGGTACATTTTTCCTGTTCCTTATTTTAAACCTGTTGATCGCAACCTTAACCAGTGGCTGGTAGAACAAAAAGCCAGCTTTACCCGCGTTAACTATGGCGCCAAATTACTGTACAACAATTTTACAGGGAGAAATGATAAACTGAGGGCGTTGTTTATCAACGGTTATACCAAGCAGATCTCAATTAGCTATGACCGTCTATACATTGACAAGGCAATGAAATGGGGCCTTAGCGTTGGATTTGGGATCGGAAAAAATAAGGAAGTCAATTATAATACGATAAACGATAAGCAGGCATTCTTAAAGGAAGAGTATTACCTGCGCAATTTTATGGGCGTATCCGCGGAGTTGACGTATCGCAAAGCCATCAAGACAAGACACCGGTTTGGTATTGCGTTCAGCAGGGAAGAAGTCAGCGATACAATTATCAAGTTAAATCCTGTTTTTTTTACGGGTGGCCGCAAGAAGATCATGTTTCCCGAGGTTTATTACCGCATGGCATTGTATGATCTTGACTATATCCCTTATCCAACGAAAGGATATGCAGTGGAAGGATTTTTTGGCATAAAAGGTTTTAGCAAGAGTATTAATTTATGGTTATTGAGTGCCAATGCCACAGGCCTGTGGCATGCAGGAAAGAACAGGTTCTTTACTTTAATCGGTTATGGAGCTATCAAACTTCCTTTCGATCAACCTTATTTTACTCAGCGCTTACTTGGATACAGTGACGTGTTTTTACAAGGCTATGAATATTATGTTATCGATGGGGTTGCCGCCGGGTATGTTAAAGCAGCATTGAACCAAAAGTTATTCAGCTTTAGTATTAAAGTGCCGGCATTTAAAAGGCTAACTCCAACGCGCATTCCTTTCAGCTTTTATGGTAAGATCTATGGCAATGCGGGCTATGCCTACAATCCCAATCCAGGTGAAAATTCCTTGTCTAATAAAATGCTTTACTCCGGAGGTATCGGAATTGATATACTTACTATGTATGACTTCACACTCAAGCTTGAATGGTCATTTAACCAGTTAGGTCAAAACGGCCTATTTTTACATAGAAAGTCTATCTTTTAACGAATGAAAGCAGCCATCTACAGCCGGGTAATGGAGGAAGAACAGCAGAATGAAGTACAAGTGTTTTTTGATGAGTTGGTCAAGCAGTCAATTGAGCCCGTCATCTGGCAACACTTCCATGAACAGATAAAAGATAAGATCAACCTTCCCCCCGCTACAAAAACTTTCTCTCTATCTGACCATTTATCAGATGAAATTGAATTTATCATCAGTCTTGGTGGTGACGGTACCCTACTTGATACCGTAACACTTGTCAGGGATCGCGATATTTCGATAATGGGTATCAATTTCGGAAGGCTGGGTTTTTTGGCCAGCATAGGAAGGGATGCCGTAAAAACTGCCGTAAAAGCAATTGCCAAACGATCTTATATTGTTGATAAGCGAACAATGATCCACCTGGATGCAGATTTGCCTTTGTTTGGCAATATCCCATACGGACTAAATGAATTTTCAGTACATAAGCGCGACACAGACCCAATGATCAAAATTCATACTTATCTGAATGGGGAGTTCCTCAATACTTATTGGGCAGATGGATTGATCGTTGCTACTCCGACCGGTTCCACAGGTTATTCATTAAGTTGCGGCGGCCCGATTGTATTTCCCGAATCAGGCAGCTTTGTGATCACACCAGTTGCGCCGCATAATCTCAATGTGCGATCGATCATCGTGCCGGACGACAATATTATTTCTTTCGAGGTCGAAAGCCGTTCCGAAAATATCATTTGCGCCCTTGACTCCCGGAGAGAATTGGTCGGCCGGAATGTGCAGTTAGCTGTTCGTAAAGAGAGCTTCCCTGTGAACCTGGTCCGCTTAAGCGAAAACAATTTCCTGCAAACACTTCACAATAAGCTAACCTGGGGAATGGATAAAAGAAATTAGTGTCCGGGCCGAATGCGGGTAATAGGTCACGACCCGCCCCCATAAAGGCTTTAAGCAGCCATTTCGCGCTTCCAGCTGTCTATGTTTACTGAATTTAGTGGGCGGTTAATGAAAGAAAATAGCTATTTTTCCGTTCTAGTTTTTTCCAACCAATATACTCGCGGATATGAGGACTAAGTCTTTTGCCCTGGTTATTATTCTGGCCACATGGACCTGTTCGGTCAGTGCACAGAATTCTATTGTGCAGGAAGGTGAATTTGGGGTTGGCGTTGGGGCAGCCCACTATTTTGGAGACCTCAATACAAGGGCTCGGATCAACAGGATCAAACCCGCAGCTACAATTTTCTTTCGCAAGAATTTCGGGAATTACATTTCTGGTCGTATTGGTGCAAGCTTTGCACAGGTAGGCTATTCCGATAAGTATAACACGCATAATGAATACATGCGTCGTCGCAATCTAAGCTTCAATAGCAACATCTGGGAGCTTTCGCTGCAGGGAGATTTTAATTTCTTCAGGTTCTTGCCTGGTGAACCGCAATATAATTTTACACCTTATGTCACGCTGGGTGTAGGTGTATTTAGCTATGATCCTTATGCTTACTTGCAGGGCGAAAAGATCTTCCTGCGACCATTGGGTACAGAAGGTCAGGGCTCCGCAATGTATCCCACCAAAAAACAATACAGTACGATGGCAATTAGCTTCCCTATTGGTGCGGGTATAAAATATTCTCTCAATGATCGTATCAACATTGCTTTTGAGATTCTGCATCGCATAACTAATACTGACTATCTTGATGATGTAAGTACTGTGTACCCGGATCTTGCGGCTTTTCCGCTAAACCCGGACGGATCAGCATCCCAGGCCGCCTTACTAAGCGACCGGTCATATGAGACGGGCGAACCTATAGGACTTACTGGTCGCCAGCGCGGGAACAGCCAGCAAAAAGACCAGTTTGTGACTGCAATGTTTCATGTCACCTTCAACATTCAGTCTTACCGCTGTCCTACAGCAAATTGATTATTAATTATTGATTATTGTTTTATAGCTGCAGCTCCACCTGCAGGCCATGAAATATGCTCTTAAGCGGAATCATTCATTACTCACTATTCACTATTCACCACTGACCATTTCTCTCCCGGTTTCCCCTATAAATTCTCGGCAAATCCCGCCAATCTGCGATACCTTTGCTCCCCGCATTTAGTATGTCACAGCTTCTGGAAAAAATCGATAAGAACAATCTCCCCCGCCACATTGCAATTATAATGGATGGAAATGGCCGCTGGGCAAAAGAGCAGGGGCAAGACAGGCTTTTCGGACATTTTCACGGAGTTGAAAGTGTTCGGAATATTGTCGAGGGTTGTGCCGAGCTGGGCATTCAATACCTGACCCTCTATGCTTTTTCTACAGAGAACTGGGACCGCCCGGAATACGAGGTCGTTGGCCTGATGGAATTACTTGTCAGCACGATCCGTGACGAAGCCGAAACGCTCCGTAAGAACAATATTAAGCTTCACGTCATTGGTGATATGAGCATGTTGCCTGACTATGCAAAGAAAGAATTAAACGAGGCGCTTCAACTCACGGCCAGTAACACTGGACTTAATTTAGTTATGGCGCTGAGCTATAGTGGCAGGTGGGAGCTACTGAATGCGGTAAAGAATATCGCTCATGATGTGAAAGAAGGGAAGTTACAGGTAGAAGCGATCGACCAGGACACACTGCAAAAATTCCTTTGTACCAGCAATTTCCCTGACCCAGAACTCATGATACGCACAAGCGGGGAGTACAGGATCAGCAATTTCCTGCTTTACCAGCTTGCATACGCCGAGCTGTACTTTACGCAAGTGAGGTGGCCGGACTTTAGAAAGGAAAACCTGTACGAGGCGATTGTAGATTACCAGAACAGGGAAAGAAGATTTGGGAAGACGAGTGACCAGCTCGATAAGGAGTTGATGAAGCCGGACGTAAAATAGAAGAGGGCCAAACGGCCGTGGGCAACGACTTTAGGACTTCTTTGACAACACGAATTAAGGTCTTTCAATATTTACTGTTAATTTGCCGCGGCAATAAAGCTTGCGGCTTTAATATCAGTCACATAACAAGTTAATTCGATCTGCAAGCCGGATCCAATTCAACTGAATAATCAAAACATGCGGCAAATTTTACTTCGGGTAGGTGTTTTATTGTCTGTCACAATTTCTGCAGCATTAAGTGCAAGCGCACAGGATACTACCAAACCTACTTCTATCGATCCGAACCTGCTCAACATTGAAACTTCCCGGATACCAAAAGAATATACCGTCGCAGGCGTTACAATAACCGGCATTCACCATCTTGATACATCCATCGTATTTTCTATCGCGGGCATCCAGATCGGCGATAAGATAATGATCCCGGGTAGCGAAGTTTTTGCAAAATCAATTCAAAATTTGTGGCGCCAGAAATTATTTTCCAATGTACAGATCTTTATTACAAAGATTGAAGGTGACAGGATATGGTTGGAAATAAATGTCGCCGAACGGCCACGTCTTGGAAATTTCAAGTTTATTGGTGCGAAAAAAGCTGAAGTGGAAGAACTGCAGGGTAAGATTGGGCTGACAAAACAAGTGATCATCACGGAAAACATGCGCCGTAACATTATCGAGGTTACTGAAAAATATTATCGTGAAAAAGGATTTCAAAATGTGAAAGTGACAATATTTGAAAAGCCCGATCCTGCTTTTGTTAACTCGAATTTTATTACGATCGGCGTGGATAAAGGAGGCAAGGTGCGCATTGACAATGTCAACATATTTGGAAATGAAACCGTAGATGAATTAAAAATAAAGAAGCAGCTAAAAGGTACAAAGGAAACAACGCGGTTTACTTTGTTTCCATCCAGGATCGCAAGTCCATACGGTGAGAAAAAGAACATGAGCTTCCGTGAATATTTAAATGACTGGGGCCCTCTTTCTTTCTCTAAGACCCGGCGCTTCCTCGATCCATATTTCCGATTTAAGTTATTTAGCTCAGCAAAGTTTAACCAGGTCAAGTACGATGAAGACAAAGAAAAAATAATCAAGTATTTCAATTCCCTTGGCCACCGTGATGCCCAGATCGTTGCTGACACGATCATCACCGGTACCGGCAAGAACCGCAATAAGATTAATGTGGATATAAAAGTGAATGAGGGAAGGAAATATTATTTCGGCAATATTACATGGAAAGGAAACTCGAAATATTCTGATTCGCTACTCACAGCCATACTTGGTATCAACAAAGGAGATATTTACAATATTGATATCCTCAATAAGCGACTGGGTAAAGAATTGTCCCAGGAAGGTGGTGATATTTCCAGCTATTATATGGATGATGGTTATTTGTTTTTCCAGACTGATGTGGTTGAAACTGCTGTGTACAACGACACGATCGACCACGAGATAAGGATAAGGGAAGGCACGCAGGCAAGGATCAAGAACGTAACTATCGCGGGGAATGACAGGACTAAAGATCACGTGATCCGGCGCGAGTTAAGAACGATACCCGGCGAACTATTTAGTCGCCAGGACCTGATCCGTTCGCAGCGTGAGCTCGCAAATCTTCAGTATTTCAACCAGGAAACGATCAACCCTGGCGTAGTTCCGAATGCAGAAGACGGAACTGTAGACATTAACTGGAAAGTGGAAGAGAAATCTTCAGATCAGCTTGAGTTGTCAGCGGGCTGGGGTGGAGGAATAGGCCTGACAGGAACGCTTGGCGTGACGTTTAATAACTTCTCGATAAAGAATATTTGGAAGAAATCAGCATGGGATCCGCTTCCAACAGGTGACGGGCAGAAGTTAAGTGTCCGCGTTCAATCAAACGGGAAGGCCTTCCGGTCTTATAATTTTTCATTTACTGAACCCTGGCTCGGTGGTAAAAAAAGAAATTCCTTTACGATTGGATATAACAACAGTAAATATTCAAACGCATTTGACCAGTTTGGGCGGATTGATAATTCAAGATCTGATTCAAGCTATCTGAAAGTAAATGGTTTTTCTGTTGCTCTGGGAAAGCAATTGAAATGGCCGGATGATTATTTCAGCCTTGTATACACGTTAAGCTTTACACAGTACAAGTTGAAAAAGTATGCGGCTTTCCTGAAGGACGATGGCACTTACCTGTCAGATGGCACATCGAACAATTTCAGTATGAAGATTGCACTGCAGCGTTCATCAGTATTTGATCCTATCTTCCCCAGAAGCGGTTCAAACCTGGTGGCAAGCGTACAGTTTACTCCGCCTTATTCGCTGATCAATCCGGATATCGTTACTTCGAACAATCCTTATAAGAATCCTGAATATCATAAATGGCGTTTCAATGCAGAGTGGTATGTTCCCATTGGCAAACCGCTGGGTGCAGAGAAGAACAGGCAGTTTGTACTTAAGTTGGCCGCCAAGTATGGATTTATGGGCAGGTACAACAGGAAACTTGATTATTCACCGTTTGAACGTTTTCAACTTGGAGACGCGGGTTTGACAAACAATTTCGGCCTGCTTGGATATGATATCGTTGCGCATCGCGGATATCCTGTTTACTCAACTTCTGATCCGAGTATTAACCCCGATCAGCAAAATGCCAATAGGTTCTTTACGATTTTCAATAAATACCAGGTTGAAATGCGTTACCCGCTGGTCACCAATCCGGGTAGCACGATCTTTGGCTTAGCATTTTTTGAAGCGGCAAATGGCTGGTACACGTTCAAAGATTATAATCCATTCCGGTTGCGCAGAAGTGTTGGACTGGGAATGCGATTCTTCTTACCTATGTTTGGTTTGCTTGGCTTTGATTATGGCATAGGGCTCGACAGGATAACTCCGGGAGGCGGCTTGAAGAATGCTTCCAAGTTTACATTCATGCTTGGGTTCGAGCCTGAATAGATGTAAGGGCGCATGAAGGCATCCTCCAGGACAGGTCAACGATAGGGCAGAGCAAGATTCCCAACTGGTTTTATGACTTCTTTAACAGAGATTAAATCCTTTGAGCGGGACAGCCCTTTCAATGTGCATTTAGTGAAGAGGGAGGCAACTTAAGAAGACCTTATATCATCTTTTTACAATAAATAAAACGAACATGAAAAAGATCGCCTTTATTACCTGCTGCCTTCTCCTGGTGTCGGTTGTAACGCTTGCCCAGAAATATGCAATCATAGACACGAGGTATATTCTTGACAAAATGCCGGATTATTCAAAAGCTCAGAAAGAACTGGATGTGATAGCCGCAGATTGGCAGAAAGATATTGATGGAAAGCAGCAGGCACTCGATAAAATGTACAAAGACTTTGAGGCTGAGCAGGTAATGTTGAGCGATGTATTAAAGAAGAAAAGGGAAGATCAGCTTTTCCTGAAAGAAAAAGAGCTTAGGGATCTTCAGCGGCAACGTTTTGGTTTTGAAGGCGATCTCTTTAAGAAAAAACAGGAGCTTATAAAGCCAATCCAGGACAAGGTTTACAATGCCGTTCAAAAGATAGCCGGCCAGCGCGGGTACGATTTTGTACTCGATAAAAGTGAGGGAATTACCATTATCTTTGCCGACCCAAAACTGGATAAGAGCGAAGATGTGTTGAAAGAATTGGGTGTCCGCTAATCCGCAAATCCTGCATTAACGAATAGTCCGTTAAAGAGAAACAAAGGAGCAACTTATCGTTGCCCTGGCTGGTCTTATCAATGTATTCAAATAAATAAAGTAAACTCCCTGCTACGGGAAAAAAGGAAACAAATAAATTAGTTATGAAAAAATTGAAATTTCTCGCAATAGTGATCTGTGTTCTGGTAACGGGCAGCGCTATGGCTCAGTCGAAGTTTGGGTATATAAGTATGGAGAGTATCGTACAGTTAATGCCCGGCACAGCGAAGATCGATTCTTTGCTTGAACGTTACCAGGCTGATACGATCCAACCCGAATATGCGAGCGTGGTAGAGAACTACCAATTCAAAGACAGTGTTTATAGGGATTCGGTGAGGACTTCTCCAGCGGTAAGACAACAAATTGCAAAAGAACTGCCAGGCCTTATTTACCAAATACAAAACTGGCAACAGATCTCGCAGCAGGCAATGGAAGCAAAGCAAAACCAGTTGCTCAGTCCCATCTACAAGGAAGTATATGATGCCATCAAAGCTGTAGCCAAAGAAAAAGGCTATACGCACGTTTTTAACCGGGAAGCATTTCTTGTGGCGCCTGACGGTGATGATTTAATTGTGCCGGTGGCAGCGAAGCTGAAAGTAAAAGTGCCACCGCAATTAATGCCCGGCTATAAACCACCGACAGGGCCCGCATCTTTAAAATAACAACGTAACTTGGATCAATACAGGAAGTCCTGCCCTTGCAGGGCTTCTTTTTTAATATAGAAGTCACAGGGTGCCGGCTCATTTTACGGGATAAATATTACTTTCACAGCTTGCGCTCAGAAATCAATCAAGTTCATCAAAAATTCAACGATAAACGTCATGAAAAAATTCTTGCTTACTGCTTTCACCTTCATCCTGATTATGTCCGCGGGACAAAATGCAAACTCACAGGCATTAAAAGTCGGTGTGTTTGATATTGATCTAATGGTACAGGCTATGCCTGGCTACCGGGTTGTCGACAGTCTAATGCAGGTATTCGAGTCGGATTCACTCGGTGCACAATTGCAGATTTACCAATCCGAATTTCAGCGACTGGACAGTACCTATAAGCTCGATTCAGCTTTATATGCACAGGGAAAGAAGACAAAAGCAATGTTTGATTTTACAACTGAAGAAAGAAGGAAGATGGGTCTTAACCTTGTGTACTGGCAGCAAATCGCACAGAATAGATCGAACAATAAAAGAAGCCAATATGCACAGCCTCTTTACCAGGTAGTCATAGGTGCATATAAAAGAATACTCGACAAAAAGAAATATACGCTTATACTTAAGCCGCAAACGTACGAGGCGGGTTTTGCTATCGACAATATCTTTCTTTCCGTTGCAAGGGAGCTAAAATTAACTGAGTTGCCTCAGCAATTGCTCGGACTGGGCGATGATCCGGATGCGAAGCAGCAACCAGCGAAGCCCGCTGCTGTGACCAAGCCTAAAGGGAAATAGCAAGCCGCTATCGGGTACCTTCACTGATATTTAGGAGTATCCAGATTAGCTTTGCATTATAATAGATTACCGGATGCAGAACCCTATTGGCGTTTTTGATTCAGGCTATGGTGGATTGACCGTATTGAAGGAGATTATCAATAAACTACCGCAGTACGATTACATCTACCTAGGTGACAATGCAAGAGCTCCATACGGAAATCGTTCGTTTGATACTGTCTACCATTACACGCTTCAATGCGTTAATTGGTTCTTTCAGCAGGGTTGTTCGCTCGTCATCCTTGCTTGCAATACAGCTTCCGCAAAAGCATTACGAACCATTCAACAGGTTGACCTGCCAAAGATCCCAGGCAATAAAAGGGTTTTGGGAGTCATCCGTCCAACAACTGAAATCATCGGCAATTTCTCTGAAACGGGGAGTGTAGGAATATTGGCCACGAACGGTACAGTCGCGTCTAATTCTTACCCTGTCGAGATTGCCAAGTTTTTTCCGGAGGTGAAAGTTTACCAGGAAGCATGCCCCATGTGGGTTCCTTTGATTGAGAATAACGAACATCAAACGCCAGGTGCCGCTTATTTTATCAAAAAGAATTTACATCGACTGTTTGAAAAAGGTAAGACCATTGACGTGGTCTTGCTAGCCTGCACGCATTATCCAATCGTAAAAGATAAGATAGAGGAGCATTTGCCGGTAGACGTAAAGTTGCTATCGCAGGGAGAGATTGTAGCTGAAAGCCTGGCGAGCTACCTGGACCGACATCCTGAAATAGAAAGCCTTTGCAGTAAGAATCGAGGACGCATTTTTTATACCACCGACTCTACGGAAGATTTTGATAATCATGCCACGGTTTTTTTTGGCGAAGCGGTCCGTTCCAGGCACGTTGACCTTGAATCTCAACAGAATACTGATCTGGATCAAGGCAATTGACCTGATGTTGTTGGAGTAAAAGCATTGAAAATTTTCTCCATTCTGGCTCTTCACTTCTGACTGCTATCCCTTACCTTTGCCGTCCTTTTCCGCCGGGGGCGGATCACGCGAAAAAAGACATATCATGAAACGTACATTCCAACCTCACCGCCGTCGCCGCAAATCTGTCCATGGTTTTCGTAAACGCATGGCAACAGCCAATGGGCGCAAGGTGCTGGCAAGCCGCCGGGCCAAAGGCCGTAAGAAACTTAGTGTTTCGGATGAAAGCAAGTTGAAGTAAGCTGAAGGCAGAACCAAGAGCTCACAATAATTTATTATAGCTTCGATACTTATATCGGAGCTTTTTTTATCGGCATAACAGGAACAATTGGCTAAACAATTTTCACTTGGTAAGAATGAGCGGCTAAAAAGCCGGAAGAGCATTGAGCAATTGTTTGCCGAAGGAAAGAAAATAATTATCGCGCCGTACCGGACTCTTTACCTGGCAACGAATACAGTAAGCGATTCGCCTTTGCGTTTTGGCACTGGCGTTTCTGCAAAAACATTTAAGCGGGCAATTGATCGTAACCGGATAAAAAGGTTGATTAAAGAAGCATACCGTTTGCAAAAGAAGGAACTGCAAAAAAAAGTGATTGACGGTAGCATTCAACTTAATGTTTTTATTATTTACACGGGTAAGGAGATTCCAAACTATGAAGAAGTGTATAAAAAGGTAGGTAACATTCTTATTAAACTTGAAAAGCTTGTCGAACATTGAAAACTTTCCTGCGCATATTAAGTTTGCCTTTCGTGCTGCTGATTAAACTCTACCAATGGATCATCTCTCCCTGGTTTGGTCCCAGGTGCCGCTTTACTCCTACCTGTTCACACTACTCACTTGAAGCTTTTAAGAAGTATGGGGTATTTAAGGGTTTGTGGCTAACTGCAAGAAGAATTGCCCGATGTCATCCCTGGGGTGGGAGCGGTTATGACCCTGTTCCGTGAAAGGATAAAAAAAGCGACCTTTTTTCAGATCGCTTAAGCTTTTACTGTGCTGCTACCGCCTGAGCTTTATCATAGCGGGCTGCTACTTTTTTCCAATCTATCACATTCCAGATTGCTTTGAGATAGTCAGGACGTTTATTTTGATATTTCAGGTAATATGCGTGTTCCCATACGTCAACGCCGAGGATCGGAGTACCTTTTACTTCCGCAACATCCATCAGTGGATTGTCCTGGTTAGGTGTCGAAGTAACTTCTAATTTATCATCTTTAATGATCAGCCATGCCCAGCCAGATCCAAAGCGTGTAGTACCGGCGGCATTAAATTTTTCTTGAAATGCTTCAAAAGATCCAAACGTGGAATTGATTGCGTCGGCCAATTTGCCAGATGGCTTTCCTCCTGCATTAGGCCCGAGGATTTCCCAGAAGAAGCTATGATTCCAGTGCCCACCGCCATTATTACGAACAGCAGCAGAGATCGAACCGGCTTTGGCTACTAATTCTTCGAGAGACTTGCCTTCATTAGGGGTGCCGGCAAGAGCTTTATTGAGATTGTCAACATAGGCCTGGTGGTGTTTTCCATGGTGAATCTCCATGGTCTGCTTGTCAATATGCGGTTCCAACGCATCGGGTGCATAGGGAAGCGCAGGTAATGTAAATGCCATAACTATGAGTTTTAATTGATGAATGACGGTCCTGACAGAATAACAAAATTATTGTCTTACTGTTGAACCCTTTTAAATTTTCTTTCGCATTTCGAAAACGATGGCTTAGCGTGTTTTCAAACGGTTCAATTTTTTTCCTTTTTCAAGATACGTTTCCACTATCCCGCGTGTCTCCAGGTCAAGACGTACCGAAATGGTATACCATGGGATCGACTTTTTGAATCCCGGTATTTTTTTACGGATGATCTTAACAACGCTATCTGTCAACTCCGTGAAAGTTTTGCCTTTCGATCCTTTTAGGCTCTGAATAATGGCCGCCTTGAATGGCTCGTAGATTTCGGAGTCAAACTTTCTTTCTGTTCCGGTCATCGGGTGGGTGACAACGGTCTTCCTGTTTTTTGAAGCAGCCTTTGCCATCTTAGTCGGTTTGTTTAATGAAGTCAATGATAAAGTTTATCGTCTTTTCCGGAAGAAGTCCTTCATAAGCTCACTGCACTCATCTTTCAGTACTCCACGGATCAATTCAGTTTTAGGATGAAAAGGCCAGTTGGTCCCCGATATTCTCCTGTATCCATTCTTTTCATCATCCCCGCCATAAACAATCTTTCCAATCTTACTCCAGTACAGGCTTCCAGCGCACATCAGGCAGGGTTCGATCGTGATGTAAATAGTCGCAGGGGTCAAGTATTTACTCCCAAGGAATCCGAATGCCGAAGTCAAAGCGATCATTTCCGCATGAGCCGTCGGATCGTTGAGTCTTTCTGTCATGTTGTAGCCGCGCGCAATCACTTTTTCTTCCAGTACCACTAAGGCACCCACCGGTATCTCGTCTTCATCATAAGCCCGCCTGGCTTCTTTAAGGGCGAGCATCATATAATACTCATCAGTCATGCGATACCGAAATTACGGAAGCCGGCCTGAACTTGATTCCGTGGATTTTTAATTAAAACCTTTGATAACTGAGGGGAAATAATGCCGCAGCCAGCCAGGATAAGCGTTTTCGGCGTGTTCAGCTCGGCATGGCATGATATTTTATAAGTATTTAGGGTGAAAAATTGATAACTTCTAAATGATCTTTTTATGAGTAAGCTATTTATCGGATTAGCGGCAGGCTTATTAGCAGGTGTATTGTTTGCACCTAGCAAAGGCTCCGACACCCGCGACCGTCTCGCACGCCGCGGAAGAGAACTGAAAGATAAATTCAATGATCTCATCGATTCGCTGAGCGACAAGTTCGATTCAGTAAAAGATGAAGCAGATGAGTTTGCTGACAGGGCAAAACAAAAAGCAAGATCTTATTCAAACCAGGCAGGAAATTCTTCCTGGGTTGGCGAAACGGCCAAATGATGTTCAGGGCAAACCTTTAGTGAAGCCGGTGTCAATATGATACCGGCTTTCTGATTTCTATCGCAAAAATTTTATCACCGTAGTAGCTTACCATCCCTTACTTTTGCGCAATTTATCATTTCGCTAAATCCCGCCGCGGGACAGGAACTAAAGCATGCCAAAAGATACTTCCATTCGATCTGTTCTTATCATTGGATCGGGTCCAATCATTATCGGTCAAGCCTGCGAATTCGACTATTCAGGCACACAAGCTGCCCGCAGTTTACGTGAAGAGGGTATCAAGGTGATCCTGATAAACAGTAACCCGGCAACAATCATGACGGACCCGATGATGGCCGATAAGGTTTACCTCTTGCCTTTGACCGTCGAAAGCATCGAACAGATCCTGGAAGAAAATAAGATTGATGCTGTATTACCGACCATGGGAGGTCAAACTGCATTAAACCTTGCCAAGGAAGCGGAAGACTTAGGTATCTGGCAGAAATATAACGTAAGACTGATAGGCGTTGATATTAAAGCGATCGACAAAGCCGAGGACCGGGAGAAATTCAGACAGTGGATGATCAACCTTGGCATCCCGGTAGCGCCTGCCAAAACGGCCAACTCGTTTTTGGAAGGAAAAGAATTCGCTCAACACATCGGCTTTCCATTGGTGATCCGTCCTTCATTTACACTCGGTGGTACCGGCGGTAGTTTTGTCCATGACAAGAACGAACTTGATGAAGCACTTAATCGGGGGCTGCAAGCCTCGCCGATACATGAAGTACTGGTAGAAAAAGCCGTACTGGGTTGGAAAGAATTTGAATTAGAATTGCTGCGGGATGCCAATGATAATGTGTGTATCATTTGCAGCGTCGAAAATTTTGATCCAATGGGTGTTCATACAGGGGATTCCATTACAGTGGCACCTGCAATGACATTGAGTGACACCGCTATGCAATTGATGCGAAACACCGCGATCAGGATGATGCGTGATCTCGGCAATTTTGCCGGGGGTTGTAACGTGCAGTTTGCTTTGAATCCTGATACTGAAGAGATCATTGCCATCGAGATCAACCCGCGTGTTAGCCGCTCGTCTGCGCTTGCATCCAAGGCGACTGGTTATCCCATCGCAAAGATCGCAGCTAAGCTGGCGGTTGGATATGCACTTGATGAACTGGAGAACCAGATCACCAGATCAACTTCCGCATATTTTGAACCGGCGCTCGATTACGTGATCGTAAAGATCCCGCGATGGAATTTTGACAAGTTCAAGGGTGCTAACGATACGCTTGGATTGCAAATGAAGAGTGTTGGTGAAGTAATGGCAATTGGGAGAAGTTTCACGGAAGCGGTTCAAAAAGCCTGTCAGAGTCTTGAGAATAATGCAGTGGGACTGGGTTATTATGGAAAGAGCCTGATGCGAGCTGATGAATTGCTGGAATATATCAAAACCCCGAAATGGGACAGGATATTCCGTATAAAGGATGCATTGATGGCCGGCATCTCGGTCAGCACGATATCAAAAGCAACGAATGGTATCGACCGCTGGTTTATTTATGAGATCCAGAAGTTATGTAATCTTGAAAAAGAAATTGCGAACTATGATCTTGATACGCTCCCTGTAGAATTGCTCAGGGAAGCAAAGATCAATGGCTTTAGCGATGAGCAGATCAACCGGATATTGCAACATGGCGACGAAGCGGAAGTGTATGCAAAAAGAAAGGAAGCAGGCATAACACGGGTGTATAAAATGGTGGATACATGTAGTGCAGAGTTTGAAGCTAAGACGCCTTATTTCTATTCTACTTTTGAAGAAGGTCATTTTAATGAAAGCAAGGTTTCAAAAAAGAAAAAAATAGTTGTTCTTGGTTCGGGACCCAACCGGATCGGGCAGGGAATTGAATTTGATTATTGCTGTGTGCACGGGCTCCTGGCGATAAAAGAGTGCGGCTTCGAAGCTATCATGGTGAATTGTAACCCTGAAACTGTATCCACTGACTTTGACATGGCGGACAAATTATATTTCGAGCCAGTCTATTGGGAGCATTTATGGGAAATAATAGAACATGAAAAACCTGATGGAGTTATCGTGCAGCTTGGCGGTCAAACCGCTTTAAAGCTTGCGGAGTTCCTGCATAACAAAGGCATTAAGATCGTGGGTACCTCTTACGATAGCATGGATATTGCCGAAGATCGCGGACGATTCAGTGACATGCTAAAAGAACTTGACATTCCCTATCCAAAATATGGGACCGCACACAACGTAGATGAAGCGATCACCGTTGCGAACAGGGTTGGGTACCCGGTATTAGTTCGTCCTTCCTATGTTTTAGGCGGCCAGCGAATGAGGATCGTCATTAATGATGATGAAGTGGAAAAAGCGGTCGTCAGCTTATTGAAACATATTCCAGGCAACAAGATATTAGTAGACCATTTCCTTGATCGATGCCAGGAAGCAGAGATCGATGCGATCTTTGATGGCGAAGATTTCCATGTGATGGGTGTAATGGAGCATATTGAGCCCGCTGGCATCCATAGTGGAGACAGCAATGCGGTGTTGCCGCAGTTCAATTTATCGCCGCTGATCGTTCACACGATGGAAGAATATGCGGAAAAGATCGCCCGGCAACTAAAGATCAAAGGGCTTATCAATATACAGTTTGCGATAAAAGACGGCAAAGTATATGTAATCGAAGCAAATCCCCGAGCTTCACGAACCACGCCGTTTATTGCCAAGGCTTACCAGATCCCTTACCTCAACATCGCTACGAAGATCATGCTTGGAGAAAAAAAGCTAAAAGATTTCAAATTTGAAAAGAAGTTGAATGGGTTCGCGATAAAAGAGCCGGTGTTCAGCTTCGAAAAATTCCCTGGTGTTAACAAAGAGCTCGGACCTGAAATGAAATCTACAGGCGAGGCGATACGTTTTATAAAGGATCTTCGTGATCCTTACTTCCGGCAGTTGTATAAAGACCGAAGCATGTATTTGAGTAAATAATGTGCCCGGCAGATTGATGATGTCCTTATTAATCCTGTTTTTGGAATTTTATGAACAAGGAACTTGAATCCATCATCCGGAATTTTGAAAAAGTTAACAGCGGCGAACCCTGGTATGGCCGTTCCATATATGAAATGCTGGAGGAAATTGATCCTTCCATTGCTTATAAACGTCCCAATGACAAATCTCATTCACTGGCGGATCTGTTGTATCATATGATCACATGGGCTGATTTTACCTTACACCGCATCAAAGGTGATAAAGAAAAGGACATGGCCGTTTTTGAAAAGCTTGATTGGCGACCTATCGACCCTGGGCAACATACCTGGAAGAAAGGGATTGCCGAATTCAAATCCATTCACTCGGAGATACTAAGGTTGCTAAAGGAAAAGGATGATGATTTTTTGAAACAAATAGTGGATTATCGCAAGTATAACTTTCGATTCCTGCTGAATGGTTTAATCCAGCATAATATATATCATATCGGACAGGTTGCATACCTGAAAAAACTGTTGGAATAGATTTTTTTCCCAAACTGGTTACCGGATTTTAGCATTCTTTGCATGAATGCCATCAACCGGTGTTTATTTCTGGAAGAAAGCGCCATTTGTTCGACTACTGATCCCTTTTGCCTGCGGGATCATTTTGCAATGGCATATTCAATTTCCATTACAATACTTGCTCATAACCCTGTTTTGTTCGGTTCTGCTCTTCTGTTCATTGTTTATCCTTCCTTTATTCCTCCGGTTTAAATCGGGGTGGTTGGATGGATTATGTGTTGTTTGCCTCTTCACTTCATTTGGAGCCGTGTTAACAGATGCAAACGACATCAGGCAAGACAAAAAATGGTTTGGTCATTTCGAAACCAAGGGGCTAATTATAGTTGCCACTCTCGAGGAACCATTGGTTGAAAAAGCCAGGTCATTTAAAGCAAATGCACGGGTGGAATATTTACTGAGAGGCGATCAAAGAATAGAAGTTAAAGGCAGGATCATAGTCTATTTTAAAAAAGAAGATAAGGTACTGGCAAATGCGCTGTGCGTATTGGGTTACGGATCGCAGATCATCTTTAAGAAGGCATTACAGGAGATAAGGAATACCGGGAATCCTGCTGGTTTCGATTTCAAGAGGTATAGTTTATTCGAGGGAATCACGCACCAGGTTTATTTAACGACAGGTGAGTATGCCCTCGGAAAGCATTCGGCTGGACCTGGTATTCGAGGTGGCCTGTTTTCATTCAGGGAAATGTTATTAGACATATTTAGGACAAATATTCATGGCGAAAAGGAGTTGGGCTTATCGGAAGCATTGTTGATTGGATACAAGGACGATTTGGACAAATCATTAGTGCAATCCTATTCAAACACGGGCGTGGTGCATATAATTGCCATATCAGGAATGCACCTTGCACTGATTTACTGGTTGATCAACCTGCTCCTTCAACCGCTTCAATCAAGAAAACGGCTTCGATGGTTAAAACCTGTACTTGCGATTATAATCTTATGGTTGTTCAGCTTGTTGACGGGTGCTTCAGCTTCAGTACTGCGCGCAGCTGTCATGTTTAGCTTTATTGTGGCCGCCGGCAGTATTACAAGGAAGACCTCCATTTTCAATACACTTGCCGCTTCTGCTTTCTGCCTGCTTTGTTATAATCCGTTTTGGTTGTGGGATGTTGGCTTCCAATTATCATATGCGGCAGTATTGAGCATTGTGGTCTTTATGAAACCCATTTATAGCATTTTTTATTTTCGGAATAAATTATTGGATGCAGCCTGGAAACTTAATTCGGTCACATTGGCCGCGCAGATCCTTACGACACCTTTAAGTATTTACCATTTTCACCAGTTTCCCGTTTATTTTTTTCTGACTAACCTGGTGGCTGTACCGCTGTCAAGCGTGATCGTACTGGGAGAGATCCTGCTTTGTTTCATTTCTTTTATCCCACCTGTGGCCTTATTTACCGGCAAACTGCTTGCATGGCTTATTATGGTTATGAATCAATACGTGAAGCATATTGAATCACTGCCTGGTTCCTTATGGGATGGAATGCAAATAAATATTTTGCAGGTGATACTGACCTTTGTTTTGATTGCGGGTATATCGCACTGGTTACTCCGGGGCGTAAAGGCGGGTTTATTTATCGGGCTGGGTGGGTTGTTAGCTTTTTTTCTGGCAAGGTCCTATTCTTTTATTTCGGCCGCTCAACAACAAAAGTTGATCGTATACAACATTCCGCAACGAAGAGCGATCGACTTCATTTACGGACGGAACTGCCAGTTCATTGGAGATACCCAGCTCACATCAGACCCATTTATAAAGAACTTCCACCTGAAACCCTCGCGAACACTTTACCGGGTTTCGCAAGCGAGTCGCTTACCCGGTCTGTTCATTCGTAGCCAATACATTAGTTATTGCGGGCTAAAGGTGCTTCTGGTTACTGGCTCCGACAAGTTGGATGAATATTTCGTGCTGCAAACAATCGATCTGCTTATCGTTTCAGGAAATCACAGGCTGAATATGGCCGTCCTTACAAGTAGCTTTAAAATTAGAATGATCGTGTTTGATAGTTCGGTGTCTTCCTGGCGACTGATCAGTTGGAAGAAACACTGTGATTCACTTCATATCCCTTATCACGATGTAAGTGAGAAAGGAGCTTTTGTGATGAACATGAATTGAATTAGTTTTGCCGCCTCTGACGAACGTTGCCTCAACAAAATTTCGGAAAGCCTGAACACCGGTGTCATATCGCTTAAGTTGATTGTTGATAATGAAACAGCGCGGATTCAGGCATATCCATTTAACTTCCTGACATGAATAAAAAAATACGATCGGCGCTTGTATCTGTTTTTTACAAAGATGGATTGGAAAATATCATAAAGCTGCTTGATCAACTTGGAGTGACCATCTACTCCACGGGCGGGACGCAGGAATTTATAGAAAAGCTCGGAGTGAAATGTGTGCCCGTTGAAGACCTTACCACTTACCCATCGATCCTTGGAGGACGCGTAAAGACTTTGCATCCCAGCGTATTTGGAGGTATCCTCGGTAAAAGGGACGACGCGACACATGTGAAGGAAATGAAACAATATAATATTCCTGAAATAGATCTAGTGATCGTTGATCTGTATCCCTTCGAAGAGACAGTAGCCGCGACTTCAGATGAAAAAGCGATCATTGAAAAAATAGACATTGGCGGGCCGTCCATGATCCGCAGTGCTGCGAAAAATTTCAGGGATGTAATGGTGGTAGCTGCAAAATCTGATTATATCGCTCTTGAAAATATTTTGCGCAAACAGGACGGAGAAACTACTATCGAACAAAGAAAGAGCTTTGCTGCAAAGGCATTTGACGTGGTTAAACAATACGATATAGCGATCAGTAATTTCTTCAACGCACCGGTTAACGGAAAGGTTAAAACCCCGTCCACAAAACCGCTCCGTTACGGCGAAAACCCTCATCAGCAAGCTTTATTCAGAGGTGATCTCGATGAGCTCTTTGTACAGTTACATGGGAAAGAAATTTCGTACAATAATCTCGTTGACATAGATGCGGCTATCCAGTTGATTGGTGAATTCAATGAAATAACCTTTGCGATAATAAAACATACCAATGTATGCGGCATTGCATCCAGGGCATCTAACCTGCAGGCATGGAAAGACGCCCTGGCGGGTGATCCTGAAAGCGCTTTTGGAGGCGTTTTGGTGACCAATAGCCTGATCGATAAGGAAACAGCAACCGCAATCAATGAAATATTTTTTGAAGTGCTGATCGCCCCGGTGTTTGAAAGCGATGCGCTTGAAGTATTGCAATCGAAAAAGAACAGGATACTGCTTCAACAAAAATCAAAACCAGAAAATACAGAGCAATACAGATCCTTGCTGAATGGTGTGCTTATTCAAAGCATTGATAAAGGTATCATAACGAAATGGGAAGATGTCGGAGCAAAAACTGCAACGGACTCTGAAAAAGAGGACCTGATCTTTGCAAATATTGTCTGCAAACATTTAAAGTCAAACGCCATTGCGCTTGCTAAGAATAAACAACTGATTGGCAAAGGGTGCGGCCAAACCAGTCGTATTGATTCGCTTCGCCAGGCAATAGATAAAGCAAAGCAATTCAATTTCGATCTTAAAGGTTCAGTAATGGCGAGTGACGCTTTTTTTCCATTTGATGATTGTGTAAGAATGGGACATGAGGCAGGAGTTTCCGCCTTCATCCAGCCGGGAGGGTCTATCCGTGACAATGATTCAATTGAATATTGCAGGAACAATGGCCTGGTAATGGTCCTCACCGGTATGAGACACTTCAAACATTAAAAATGAAAAGATATCCTGCGGTCATTCTGTTCGTGCTGTATGGGGCAGCTGGTTTCTGTCAGAACACTAAAGGCAAGTATTTCGAAGGGATCGTGGACTATGAAATCAAAGCCGAGTCACATATGCCCGGGGTTTCCGATAACGAAGTGCGTGAGCGTCTGGGGTCAAAGTTGCGACTTCACTATAAGAATGGCACATACATGAGAGAGTATATTGATGGCGCAGGATACACGCTCAACAGGACGTACTACATTCGGGATAAGAATGTGATGTATATGCATAATCTCATGGATGCTCCTGATACCCTCTACATGCTTAGCGGCTCGGATGAATTATTTCTCAATTATGCGATCAGGAAAGGTGAGACGGAAAGGATTCTTGGTGTTGACTGTCCATCTATGGTGATTACGGCAAAACATATTTCGCCTTATACAGCCGATACCACAATTCTTAGTATGATCTATTATTTTTCGCCTGATCTGCCTGTGGACCCTGCCTGGTCTAAAGATGTTTACATATGGAAGAATGTGATCCCGGAATATAAGAGTATCGCCACGAAATTTATTGAAGACGATCCTATGTTAGCAAAGCAAACCTTCACTGCGGTAAAGGTAACCTGGCAACCAGTTCCTGATGAAATTTTTAAACTCGATCCCAAATTAGTGCAGGTTAAAGTGCCTAAATAAGCGCTGTGGTAAATTTTCGATTTGACATAAATAAAACTCTCTCGCAGACTACCGACTCGATAAAGCGCCTGTCGGTCTTTAATCCGCTGACCATTCATAAAAAGGGAACAAAAGCTAAAGCCATATTTGCGCTTGCACTTGTTTGCTTTTTCTGGGGTACAACCTGGGTTGCTTCAAAAGAAGGTGTGAGGTATATGCCGGCTTTGCAATTGGCGGGTATCAGGCAACTGCTGGGCGGACTATGTTTTATTGCATTCTTTGTCTATAAACGTGAGCCCTGGCCTCGTGGTAAAGAATGGAGATCAATTTTTGTTTTAAGCTTTCTGAATTTTCTTTTGAGTAACGCGCTGAGCACCTGGGGTGTGAAATACATTTCAGCCGGCCTCGGCGCAATTATGGGCGCCATTTTCCCTCTTTGGATCGTTATTATCGGTCTGTTTACTGCTGGAAGCAAAATCCCCGCGAAAGCAATTGCCGGAATGCTAATGGGATTTGGAGGCGTTTGTATCATTTTTTATGAGCACCTTGAAGACCTTCTCAGGCCGGATTTTCGACTTGGCATTTTCTTGTCATTGATCGCTACCTGGACCTGGGCATTTGGAACAATCTATACAAAAAAACACGCAGCCAGTTTTAACCCTTATTTCAGCCTGGGCCTTCAAATGGTGATTTCCTCAATTGCCATACTTGCAATAACACAGTCCACCAATATTGGAATATCTTTTAGCGCAATTCCCTGGAGATCCTGGGCAGCTATTGCTTACCTCATAATCTTTAGCTCTATCATCACCTTTATCTCCTTCATCTATGCATTGCAGCATCTGCCGACTGTACAGGTGTCAATCTATGCCTACATCAATCCAATAGTAGCAGTTATTCTTGGGGCTTTGATTTTTTCTGAAAAAATAACGGTGTTTATCGTACTGGGAGGTGCAGTCACTTTATTGGGAGTATATATTGTAAACAGGACTTTCAAAGCCATACCACCACCCGAGCAGCCCGAACCTGAAGGAATGTAATTGCGCAGAGTATTGCCAAATCAATAGTTTTCTATTTTGCCTCCCAGACAACTTCAGCGATAAATTGCTCATACACTTCTCTCCAACCGTCAAAAGATCTATCGGTTCCTAAAAAGGAGTTATGCCATATCATAATAAACGAACCATTGACCGATTGTACTCTGCGATAAAATTGTCGCATTTCATCTAATGCTTGCTTAGCAGAAAGCTTTTGTTCATAAAAAGCATTGGCTTCCATAAAGCAAAATGGCAATACAATAAGGTCTGTCTGCTGCTCTTTTTCCAGGTCATACCAAAAAAAGGGCGAGCAGACGGAAGCACGAAATCCATTAATACTTCCATATCCCATTGAAAAATCGTATTTGATGCCGTTTTCGATCAGTCTACGATAACCACCCGGAAGATTAAACCGAATATAGTGTTGCCTTGATGAGACAACAGGCTTACCCGCTGCCGCAGTCAATATAGCAATTTCTTGTTTTAACAATGATGGATCATCACCGCTTTTCCACGACGGATGGATGCCTATTTGATATTTCTTTAAATGGTCTCTTATTAATTCCTGCATTGGTTTGCGCGACGGAGAAATATTTTTATCGTAACGTCCACGTCTACCCGGTACCAGGAAGAAGTAGTAAGGGCTCAACTTATATTTTTCATGCAAGCGGTCCATCCAGCTAAAGGCATCAAAAGGATCAGGTTTTTTTCCGCGGAGGACGTTTATGCGTTCTTTCAAAACTGGCCAATCACCCCTTATCAACGATCGCAACCCACCGCCAAGATTTCGCCACCAGCCTTTGTGTTTATATGACCAGGCGATGTCAATGTCATAGGTAGGAAGGAAGAGAAGTCGGGAGTCGGGAGTCTGGAGTCTGGAGTCGGGAGTCGGGAGTCTGGAGTCGGGAGTCAGGAGTCTGGAGTCAGGAGTCTGGAGTCGGGAGTCGGGAGTCAGGAGTCGGGAGTCGGGAGTCAGGAGTCGGGAGTCGGCATGGGAGACTGGATACTTTTTATCGATTGCATACTTCAGATCCCTTAGCCAAATGTTTATGAGTGGGAGATGTAGAAATTTGTTTTTGAAAGCGAGCGAATTTTCAAATCCGTAGCGACCGTACGCGTCTTTTTTGTGCGGCAGGTATTCTTCATAACGGCTCAACAAATAAAAAGAAGCCGCAAGGATATCGAACGGAATATCGCCTTCTGTTTTAAAGAAAGCTTTGTTGCCATTTAATTCGAAGCATTCGATATGCCACTGTTTTATTTCCCTTTCAAATAACAATTCACATGGCCGGATCCAGATCTCCGTTTCACTTATCCGTTCATCACTGTAATTTATTTTCGGGCCATGATGCGCTTCGAATTCGCCTCGTAGCGTGGTCAGATGGATTGAATCTACTTTGATCTCTTTTTGAATAAACTCAACGATGTATGTGAGGCGTGAAGTGATGCTATGTGTATATAGGATCAACGCTGTTACTTTACAATTTCTGGTCCTTCATTTTCTTTCTCCATTGTTGATTAAATGACCGTTTTGGAAATTCAAGATCTCCGCGCTGGGCGGTCCACGTCCTGGCAACCTTATTAATGAACCAGCTTTTTGTGTTACCGCTTACCATATCCATCCATGAACGGCGGAGCATTGCCTGCTTCCACATTTTCCAAACCACTCTTTCAGAAAAATCGTTGGTTCGCTTGTCAACCGATTCATGCCTGTTTTCCAAAAGCAATTCATGCAGGTTTATTTTCACCGCGCAAACCTCAGTGCAGTTTCCACACAATGAAGAAGCATAGCTTAAATGTTTCCAGTGGCCCATATCTTTTAAATGCGGTGTGATTACAGAGCCGATTGGACCGCTATACGCTGTGGCATATGTATGTCCCCCGATATTTTTATACACAGGGCAAGCATTCAGGCAGGCTCCACAACGAATACAATAAAGACTCTCCCTTGCTTTTTCATTGGCAAGTATATTAGTGCGACCATTGTCAAGCAGGATCACGTACATGTCTTCAGGTCCATCTGTCTCGCCATCCTGCCGTGGACCTGTTACAATCGTATTGTAAACTGTTATGCGTTGGCCTGTGCCATAAGTCGCGAGCAAAGGCCAGAACAGGGCGAGGTCAGTCATTGAAGGAATCACTTTCTCGATCCCAACAACGACAATATGCGTTTTAGGCATTGAGCAGCTTAGCCTGGCATTACCCTCATTCTCTGAAACAGCGATGGCACCAATATCAGCGAGGATAAAATTTGCACCTGTTATGCCTATTTCTGCTTGTGCATATTTCTCACGTAGTTTATCTCTTGCAACAAGCGTCAACTGTTCTGGGGTAAGATTTGGGTGCGTACCTAATTTGTCAGTAAATAATTTTGCGACATCTTCTTTGCTCTTGTGCATCGCGGGGGTTACGATATGGTAAGGCGGTTCACCATCGAGCTGCTGGATGTATTCGCCAAGGTCTGTTTCTACACTCTCAATCTTATTCTTCTGAAGAAAATCGTTGAGATGGATCTCTTCCGTCACCATACTTTTGCTTTTCACGATGGTGCGGCACATCTTTTCCTTACAGATCTTTAAAATCGCTTCATTAGCTTCTTCGCCATTTTCTGCCCAGATCACCTTTGCACCACGTTTGGTAATAGCGGCTTCAAATCTTTCTAATTGCTTATCGAGGGTATCAATCGCTTTCCATTTCAGATTTTTTGCCCGTTCGCGCGCAAGATGTACATCGGCGAACTGCGACTTGCCCAAAGGCACCACGGCATTGTACTTGCCAATATTGTAATTGATCTTGCGGCGGTGATCAAGATCAGCCGCCTTCACACTGCTTTTTGCAATAAATGAATCGGTATTGTCAGCCATTGGTTTGGTTCCTTTCTATGGTCATTATACTTTGGCCTCGTTCGCAGCCTTTTGATTTCTTTTGCGGGCGATCCTGTCGAGCAGCTCATAAAATTCTTCGCCATACTTTCTCACGAGAGCTTCTTTTAAAAACTCGTAAACAGGTACTCTTAACTTTTCGCCCAGCCTGCAACCCGGTTTGCACAATGTTTCTCTTGGCAGATAGTTTATGTTTTCATAGTCACCAAGCGATCCTTTTTTTGCGACAATGGGATATAAATGACAACTAACTGGTTTTTTCCAATTGATTAATCCATCATTATACGCCTGCTCAAACGCACATTTAATAATGCCACGCTCATCGCGCCGCCCGTAGACACAAATGTCATTTTCTGCGTCTAAAGTCGGGGTTACCCAGCCAAATTCATCGGAATACACATATTTGCCTTTCTTTTCTATCTCTGCAACTGAGCTTGCGGAAAGATAAGGCTTGATGACTTCATAACTGTCAAGTACTGTTTGCAGCTCATTCTCATCCAAAGGGGCACCGGCGTCTCCATCCTCGCAACATCCACCCTTGCACTTGGCCAGGTCACAAATGAATTGTTTTTCCACCACTTCATCACTGACCAACATATTATCAATTACTATCACCGATGAATTTTTTTCAAAGTTACGTGTTCGTTTTTTCGTGGCTTTTCCGGCCCGTAAAAACCTTTGCAATAATGGTTTTGCCACTTGCCGTAAGCCGGTTGTGCGAGGTAAGATAACTGATTACCTTATGTTCTAACCAATGGTGCAATGGCACAAGTATCGCTGCAAGTGCGATCATAAAGGCCAGGTCTTTCATTGGCTCGCCATGCGTGACCGAATAGATATTCTTTTTGAAGATGAGAAATATAAATTCAAAGAACATGATAAACGCAAAAAAACCGATCAGCTTTATGGTGCGGGACGATACCTTGAACATTCCCAGGACCACAAGCATTACGAATAAAGCCGCAATGCCGATCGTGATGCCGAGATATTGAATATTGTTTCTTCTTCGTTTCTTTTCTGCTGCCTCTTCTTCCTGCTTCTTTAACCTGTATTGCTCTTCAGCTGCCTCTACCTGCGCAAGTTCTTTATCTTTTTTAAGGGTTTCAATGCTGTCTTTGTACTTATAATAAATAGAATTGTACAGCGTCGCCTGAGCGAGATTTCCCGTTCTGTTATACAATGTATCGAGGTGTTTGGCTGCTGCCTGCGCGTTCTCAAGTTGTCCTGTACGATCAGCGATATCCTTTACTTTTAGATAAAGCTCTATTGCTTTCCCTTCCTCCCCTGTCTTTTCGTAGAGGCCGGCCAATTGTGCATAGTAGGTCAACCTTGCAACTTCACTGGGACTTTTTTCAAAGAACTCGGCGCATTTGCTGAAATATAAGCCGGCAGAATCATATTTTTTTAGTTTGGTATAAATGACTCCATAAGCCTGGTCAATAGCCGGCCCAAGGCCAAGTTGCTTCAGGTTGGCCTTAAGCTCTTCTCCTTCCTTTGAATTAAAATAATCAAGTGCTTTCTGTGGCTGATCCATCCGCAGGTATTGATTAAGAAGGCTTAAATACCCGGGCATTTTTAAAGTTGAAAACTTTAGTGAGTCGGCCATGGCAAGCGACTGCCTGAAGTAAGAGATGGCGATATCGTAGCTTTTTTTCGCGGCGTATAATTTGCCGATATTATTTACATCAACCGCCCGCAGGTATGGGACGTTCTTTTCTTTCATCAGGTCAAGCTGCTTATATGCCTGCGAATAATAGTCGATTGCCTTGTCATAATCTTCGATGCTCTCATAAAAGCGTGAAAGGCTTTGATAGCAGCTTCGGACCAGGGAGGCATTTTTAGTACTCTCTGCGATCCGCAGAGCTGAAAGATAATGTCGTAAAGCAAGGATCTTTTCATTGCGCGCAAGGTAAACATGCCCATAAGTGTTGTAAGCTTCAGCAAAAAGGCTATCCCTTTTCAAAGTTGACAGGATCGAAAATCCCTGCGTCACAAAATCGAGTGCTTTCTTATTATCAGAAATTAACAAATGAACCGCCGCCAGCCTGAGATAGACCGCTCCGATTTCTTCATCCATTTTGTTGGTCTTTGCTATCGCCAAAGCCTTGTTGTAATAATCGACCGACTGGGCTGCATAGTCCTGCACACCGCTGAGGTAGCTGCATCTTGTGCCGTTAGACATATACGCATCGACCATCAGTTTCCTATCTCTCGATTCTTCCGCTATTGTGATCAGTTTCTTACCATATTCATCAGCTTCTTTTGGATTGACATTCATCAGCGTTCGCGAAAGCATATCCAGGGCATAGACTTTTTCGACCGGGGTCGTTGCCTTTGCATACAGCTGCTTCATGGAATCAACGGCGGCAGCTTGCTGACCAATGCCGATAAGGGCGAAGAACAGGAAAAAGAAGGAGCAGACTAAATATTTCATCTTAAGCAGGAGCGTAATGGCAAATTAGTGAAGAAATGTTGTAAGCTGAAATAAGCCCGCAGGCAGGGTCTTTTTGAAATCCTTTGCTTTCAGTTACTAACCCTTTACATCATTTTTAAATCTATTAATCTTTCCGGATCGGGCCAATTTTAACAATCGGGAAATCTCTTTTGGGTATGCTCCAGGCGTTAAATGCATTGGACAAGGGCACCGGAGTTGCATTTAACGAGATTAAGCAGGGAAAGCTAAAGATAAGAGCAGTGATGCCCGCACGATTGACTCATGGGTTTATTTAGTTACGCTGCTCCATCCTCCCGCGTACCGGGAGGATATTTTTTTCCTTTTTCAGAGTCGGGCGGCTCAGTACTCACCATTAACCTCTCTACTTCCATTTCAGTGTATTGATCAAATGCTCAAGGTCTTTCTTCAGAAAATCATTCACAATACCCAGTGAATCTTCATTGGGCGTTGCATCGAAATACAAAGCGCCCCTTAGAAAGTGACGGCTCGAATCTGTAAGAAAGAATTGATTAGCGGTTGCCGTGTTGCCCTTTAATGAATAATACAATCCTTCTGCGCCATTACTGGTCTTTAGAGGTATTTGATCAATACCGGTTGATACCTGGATGTGTTGCTTGGTCGCCATTTTATAAGCGTCTTCAGCCAGGGCGTAGATCTGGTCTTTTTGGGTGATTTGCTTATAGCTGATATAGATGCGGCCACCAAAGCGGGGCACGTCGATATTGATCCACCAGGGGTTTTCTGGCCTGTCACCAAAAAAAGAAGTGTCTTTGGATATAGAAGCGTAAGTGGGATATTCAAATGTATAGGGGTAACCGGGTTCATTAAAAGGCTGATATTTCTTCTCAGGAAATTCTATGGCAAAATAGCCTTTGCGTTTTTGAGTATACTCGCTATTACATGCCTGCATTGCCAATAGGGCGCAGACTGCTGTGAGAAGGTAAATGAAAAACTTTATTTTAACCATCGGCGGATAATATTATCACGATCCTTCAGTGAAAAAGCAGCTGCAGGATCACAACGTTATCGTTTTATTGTCACTTTAACGGACTTGACCCGGTTGTTCTCGGTTTCAATTACCGTGAATAAGAAATCTCCACTAACCACCTCTGCATTAACCTGGGGAAATTCGCCGGCCAATTCAAGCACAAGACCACCGGCAGATTCGCTGTCGCCTTTCACTTTGTCAAAAGTGTCCGTTGGTAATTTCATCATCCGGCACATATCATGGATCATCGTCTTACCTTCGAAAATATAATTGTTTTCATCGAGCTTCCTGTTACCGCTTTCCTCTTCGTCAAACTCATCTCTTATTTCGCCGATCACTTCTTCAAGAATATCTTCCATCGTTACTATTCCGCTCGTTCCGCCAAATTCATCAACGACTACAGCGAAATGAATTTTTCTTGACTGAAAATCTTTAAGCAGGTCTTCAATCAGCTTCGATTCCGGGACAAAATAGGGTTGACGCATCAACGCATGCCAGTCGAAGTGATCTGCTTCATCAACGAATGGAATAAGATCTTTCGTATTTATTATACCGATTACTTCATCAAGGTTGCCCTTATATACAGGCAAGCGGGAATAATGCAACTCTTCAATCCGCCTGTGCAGATCACCAAAGGACGTATTATACTCAATGCCGCTGACATCAAGCCTGCTTCGCATGATCTGGCGTACAGAAATATTACCAAATTTCACGATACCTTTCATGATGCTCTTCTCAGCAGGCGATGCTTCCTCATCGGATTTTATATCAATAGCTTCATCAATCTCACGGTTGCTAAGGGCCTGTGATTTGTTTGCTCCCAGCCTTTTGCCGATCCCATCTGCCAGTGAAACAACTCCCTTGCTTATTCTTCGCAATACCAGGTGTACCGCTTCAATAACGAATGATGAACCATAGGCGAAACGAAGGTTGTTTTGAGTAGCCCAGATCTTTGGCAGCACTTCGCAAAAAAACAGCAGGCCAAACGCAATTACCATCACTTTGATCAGCATTTCAATGGCAAAGGGAAGATTTCCAAATGAAATAAACTGGCTGATTAAAAAATTGAAAAGTATCGCAATGCAGATATTGATGAATGTGCTTGCAATAAGCAAAGATGCGTAGACCTCCTTTGGTTCTTCAAGTAACTGGATGATCCTTTTGGCAGCAGTATGCTGCTTCGTTTTAAGAATATTAATGTCTTTATTGTTCAATGAAAATATCGCAACTTCCGCTCCGGATATGGTAAAAGCAAGAAGTAGTAACGCCATTAGTACGATCACTAGAAACGTGGTGCTCTGGGGATTGACCGAGAGTAAAACAAATGAAAGATTATGATAGATAAAGTCGATGTCCGAATAGCTATCCAATGGAAGGCCTTTTGGTGAAAACTATACAAAGACTACCTGTACCTGTCTTTGCAGATAGAAACAAAGTTATCGTTTTACGGTTATAAACTAAAAGGGAAGCGTCTCAGAAGGATCTCCTACCGGGGGCTCGGAGCTTCCATGACCTTCGATACCACTGTCGCCGGTTGCTGTGCTGCTACCGGTATCCATTCTTTTATCGAGCATGATCAGGTTATCGCCAACCACTTCGGTGGCAAACTTTCGGTTGCCTTCCTTATCATCCCAGCTACGGGTACGCAGGCGCCCTTCAATATAAACCAGGCTGCTTTTGTGTAAATATTTTTGTGCAAGTTCGGCAAGGCCTCGCCATAAAACCACCGTATGCCATTCTGTTTGGGAAATCAATTTTCCTGATCTGTCTTTAAAGGTTTCGGTAGTAGCAAGGGGAAATTTGGCTACCGCAATATTACCTTCCAGGAACTGTACATCTGGATCCTTTCCAAGATTGCCAATGAGCATTACTCTGTTGACGCCTCTCATACGCTTATCTTTTTCGATTAATAATTCCTCCTTAGGCTTCGAATGCTCTTTAAAATTAAATTTTTTTAGGCGGAATAAAAAAATTTAAACATTTTGAAAGCTAAGCTCAGAGCATGAATTACATCATTTGACCGTTATTTATCGGCTACAGCTGAATAATTTCATTCATCCCTTCACTGACCAGGTATTCATTCATTACTTTAGGCAAAGCATACTTTCTTAACTGTGTGTTCGTAATTCTTAAGCAGGCTGACATTTGGTCCCTGGATTGCAATTTTTCTTTCAACCGAATCCTGATGAATTGCGCAACGATCAATTGATGCGTCAACTGCTGTTTATAAATGGATGAGACAGATTCGATATCATACGAGCCGGATGCGAGAGATAAGTTTTTTTCGGCTTGCAAAAGAATGGCTTTCAAATCTTGTTGATCACTCGTTTCGATCATTGGAAATTCATATAGGTTCTGCCAGATATCTTTCGCCGTTCTCTGCCTTATGACTATTGTTTGGCCTTGTTTCACCACGAAATAATAGAACCATCTTTTCCGAACGTTTACTTTCTTTTCTTTTACCGGCAGATCCGACATTTTATTTTGTTGGAAGGCAAAACAATGACTTCTGAACGGACATTCATCGCAACGTGGCTGTGGTTTGCAAATCACAGCTCCAAAATCCATGATCGCCTGGTTATATATTGCTGGTTGCTTTTTATCCAATAGGAGGTTGCTTAGTTCAGTAAACTTCTTTTTGCCGGCGGAACTATCAATAGGAGTATCGATTCCGAAGATGCGGGATAAGACGCGAAAGACATTTCCATCCAAAACCGCATAAGGCAAATTGAAGGCGAAAGATGAGATCGCAGCAGCCGTATAAGGGCCTACGCCTTTTAATGACCTGATCTCTTCATATGTTGAAGGAAATATACCTTGCCATTCCGCTGAAATAAATTTCGCGGTTGCGATGAGGTTACGACATCTTGAATAATAACCAAGTCCTTCCCACAACTTAAAAACTGCGGCTTCAGTTGCGTTAGCAAGTGCATTGATATCAGGAAAAGCAGTAATAAAACGATTGTAGTAATTCAAACCTTGTTCAACCCTGGTCTGTTGTAAAATGATCTCGCTTAGCCAGATTTTATATGGGTCTTTCTCATTTTTCCAGGGCATTTGGCGTGAATTTTCCACCAGGTGCCAATTCAGCAAAATCCTTGAAAACTGTTGTGGGTTCTTGCTTAGATCGGCCATAAATTGAGATTAAATGGGTTAAATATCGACCAAATTCTCCAATGACAAGGGGCTATGGTAATAAAAAATTTGTCTATTCTATTGACTATCATTTAATTTTGTCCTAAATTGGTATTCAAAACCACTTAAACCCCTCAATAATGAGAAAAGCCGATCTCGTTAACCAGATATCTGAAAAGACTGGCATTCCCAAAGTTGATGTCCTGGTTACACTCGAAACGATGTTCAAAGAAGTAAAAGACACTCTAGCCGGCGGTGAAAACATTTACATCCGCGGTTTTGGCAGTTTTATTACAAAGAAGAGAGCTGCTAAGATCGGCCGTAACATCAAGAAGAATATTGCAGTCCACATCCCTGAGCATTATATCCCGGCATTTAAACCCGCGAAAGAATTTGTGGCTGAAGTAAAAAAGCTCAAAGAAGTAAAGCCTGATGAAGGCCCGGGAGAAGACGCATAAAATTCCCTCCGACTTTATCGCTTAATTATAGGAGTCTTTAAGGTAACTTCGCGTTCCAACTTACAGAAAGTGAAGAAGCCCCAGTTGATTACCATCGGCACCGCAACATTTCTTATAGCCGTTATCTATTTTTTTGGACGCACCACTCCCAACAGGCCAATGTCCTTGCCTGGTCAGCAAAATATGTCCGCCGGAAACCTGACAGACACCATTTTAAATATGGCGAAGGGACAGCTTAAACCAGGCCAGCTCCAAAACGTATTACAGTTAGAAAAATCTGTGTCAAGCTCATCAAAACGAGATGACAAGCTCAGAGTCTATCACGAACTTGCTCATTTCTGGAAGGATTCAACGGGATTTTTTCTTCCTTTTGCCTTTTATGAGGGTGAAACTGCCAGATTGGAAAATTCAGAAAATTCCCTGACCTTTGCTGCCCACTTATTTTTGGAGAACCTGCAAGGAGAAGAAAGTCCGGATTTCAGAAGATGGGAAGCGCTGCAGGCCAAAGATTTGTTTGAAAGATCTTTGATTATCAATCCAAACAATGATTCCTCAAAAATAGGCCTGGGTGCTTGTTATTTGTTTGGAAACATTTCCGCAGCCCCAATGGAAGGCGTAGCTAAAATAAGGGAAGTGTTGAGTAGAGATAGTACAAATGTCTTTGGTCAAATGACATTGGTAAAGGGTGCATTGATGTCGCAGCAATATGAATCAGCCATCAATCGATTATTGTTGATCAACCGCTTGCAACCCAATAACCTTGAGACGATTTTGTTGACGGCAGATACCTACGAGAGAATGAACGACAAGATGAATGCAATGAAATGGTATCAACGCAGTCTTCAACTGTCAAGCAATAAAGAGATGAAGACAGCTATTGAAAAGAGGATGGAGGAGCTAAAGCACTAACGCATTAAGAAGTTGAAGGACCAGATTGTTCTTGTCCTTTGGAACTTATTATTATAAACTATATAAAAAATTATTCTGGTATGCCTTGTGGTAAGAAGCGGAAGCGTCATAAAATAGCGACGCACAAGCGTAAAAAAAGACTGAGAAAGAATCGTCACAAGAAAAGAAATAAATAACTCTTTTCTAATCTTTTCCATCCGCTGACCGGCGGGCGGAAATCAGTTGACCGATTGTCTGCCGTACAAGTTTGCACCCACCAAACACACCTGCAACTTTATCCCTCCGCAATCACGTACGGTTTGCCGATAACCGGTCTTTACAGCAATAGGTTCAGGAATATATATGTTAAGCTGTAATGAACAAAGAACTCATTATTAACGCAGCTCCTCAGGGCGTCGAAATCGCCTTGCTGGAAGACAGGAAACTGGTGGAATTGCATAGTGAAAAAAACGATGCACGATTTGCCGTAGGGGACCTGTACCTGGGAAAAGTAAAGAAACTTATTCCCGGGCTTAATGCTGCTTTCGTTGACGTAGGTTTTGAAAAGGATGCTTTCCTTCACTATACCGATCTAAGCCCTTACGCAAGATCATTATTGAAGTTCACAGCCCTGAGCATGAATGACAAGAATGAGACCGCTATGGATTTCGGCAAATTTGAGGTTGAGCCTGAAATAATCAAAACCGGAAAGATCAACGAGGTACTTGGAGGCAAGCCGCATATTCTTGTGCAGATCCTCAAAGAGCCAATTGCGGCTAAAGGTCCGAGATTAAGTTGCGAGATTTCCTTGCCTGGAAGATTCGTTGTCATCACCCCATTCAACAATATTGTGGCAGTTTCCAGGAAGATCCATTCTTCCGAAGAAAGAAAGAGACTGCAAAAGATAGTAGAAGCGATCAAACCTAAAAACTTCGGGGTTATTGTTCGCACAGCGGCGGAAGGAAAGAACACAGCTGAACTGCATGAAGATCTCTCTGCCCTGGTTGAAATGTGGAAGACGATCCAACGTAACCTTAAGGGATCGATCGCACCTGCCAAGATACTCAGCGAACAAACCAAGACCAACAGTATCCTCCGCGATCTTTTGAACGAGGACTTCAACAAAATCGTCGTAAACGACCGTACCATATTTACTGATACGAAGAACTATATTCAACGGATAGCACCGGAAAAAGCTGACATTATATCTTTTTACCAAAATGGTGCGCCCATCTTCGATTCATTCGGCATAACCAAACAAGTAAAGTCGTCTTTTGGCAAAACCGTCAATCTCAATAGCGGTGCCTATCTCATCATTGAGCATACAGAGGCGCTTCATGTAATAGATGTGAACAGCGGTTATAAAAGTGTAAGCAATAACCAGGAGCAAAATGCGCTGGAGACTAACCTGGAAGCCGCTGATGAAATTGCGCGCCAGTTACGTTTGCGCGACTTAGGAGGAATTATTGTTGCCGACTTTATTGACATGAAGCTTCCTGAAAACAAAAGGAAGCTGATGGAAAAAATGGAAGAGTTCATGGGTCCTGACAGGGCTAAACATGCGGTGCTTCCTATTTCCAAGTTTGGGTTGATGCAGATCACCAGGCAAAGGATGAAGCCCGAGATGAACATTAATACCCAGGAGATTTGTCCAAGTTGTAATGGCACCGGTAAGATATCTTCCACACTTTTGCTTGAAGATGACATCGAAAAGAACCTTAATTACCTCATTACGCATAAGCACCATAATCTTAAACTGGTTGTGAACCCCATTATGTACGCCTACCTGAAAAAAGGTTGGCCCTGGTCATCGCGTATTGCCAAATGGAATAAGAAATTCAAGCAAAAAACCAGGTTGGCTGAAGACACTAATTACCATCTTACCGAATATAAGTTCTTCGATCAACACGACGAGGAAATCAAGCTGTAGCCAGTCTTGCAGTCTGCAGTTGGCAGCCTGGAATCAATCCTATTGTTAATTTCATTGTCTATTGAGCGTGTCGATTGAAAACCGAGAACTGCTCAACTGTGAAATGTTTTGATTGTTTGATTGTGAATTGTTCCCGCGAATTGGAAACAATAAACCGAGTTACGCAGATAAAACAAACTTGTCTATTGATTCACGCAAAATAGTCGGAAGGCTGCCAACTGCCAACTGTGAACTGTCCGACTGAATTATTGTCCAACCATGAAGACCGCATTACAAAACATCAACTTTCCATTCTCCCAGAAATTGCGGAACAGGACATCGTCGGAAAGGAAGGTAACAGTGCCCTGGCCTACATCCTGTACACCGAAGATCAAACCGTCTTTTAATTTCTTTTTTAACCTGTAACCTACAAACCCTGCAAGCTGGTTGTCATTTTTAATAACGCCGACATTCCAACCATTCTCTTTGATGAAATCATAGATGTTGTTATCCATTTTCAACGTGTAGTAATAGGTTGGATACCCATACATGAGCGGGTGTGAGTTGTCGATATCAACGCGGTACACCGATCCGGGAGTGATCCCTGGAATTTCATCGCGTTCCCTCTTCTCAAAAGTTCTTAAGATCGCATAGGGATCTTTTTTTGATGCGGTATCTTTTTCATCTTCCTTTCGCAGGTGAAGTGCACTCCAGTCCAATTTTGATATCTGGGTTACTGACGACTCCATTGCTATTACGTGACCACCTCTCTGGATCCATTGATAAAACTGGTCGGCGGAAGATTTTTCATTCAGGAAGCGGTAATTACCATCAGGCATAATTAAAACATTAATCTCATTCCAGTTTGCACGCCCGAAATCATTTGCATTGATTAAACTGATGGGATAATTAAGTTCCTGCTCAAAAAAATGCCATACTTCACCAGCCGCAGTTGAGCTTACACCTTCGCCCGTGAACAAGGCAACTTTCAGTGGCCTGAGAGCATGAACTTTTGAGCTTCCAAAATCATAACCTTTGTCAACCATCCCGGAGGTTACCGCATCCATTTTCACGTTAGCCTCATTGCAGGCCTGGGCCACCGTTGACCAAAGTGCATTTCCAAACCGTTCATTTCCATTTTTCGTAATGATCACGGAGCCCCGGGAGAAAGACTGGCCATTCGCTTCGAAAGGCATTTCTGCAAAACGCAACTTAATTCCGCGGGTCATCAATCGCGTGACCACTTTGGCAGACGAAACACCTTGCCAGCGTATCACATAACCATATGCATCGGCTGCCTGGTTTTGAGCAGCATCCATCGGTGTATAATTTCCTGCATTGATATTCTGCCTGCTTGCAAAGGCAGGCAGTCCATAAACATACGGAAGCGACCAGGCGGTGATATCGTATGTAACTGAGTCAACTAATTTGGATTGAGGCTCAAATAAGACCTTGACGAGCGCTGCTTTTGGTTGAGCGGAACTTATGATAATATCACCGGCTGTCATCGTAAAGCTTTCCTCCTTGCCGGTATGATAGTTGAAACCGCGCCCTGTTCCGTTAGCTGAACCGTATTGAATCCCGTTCTTATCCAGCAACTTCAACAAAGCCTCAATGCGTTGTGAGTTATCCGGTTGATACTTGATGATATAAGATTTGTAATCCCCGATCGTCCCGGTAACTGCATTATTAAAATATTTTCTGAACTCCTTTATTAACGCAGGTGCATTCATCGATGCTACTTCAATTGTACTCATGGATGTTGTAAAATGATGGATAGCCCTGTCATATAACGTCAGTGTATCCCCATCATCTGTTTGAGCCCCAAGCCCACCCGCCGAGCCACCTCCTTGTTCATAGGTCATTCCAATTGCTCCATTATATACGGGATATGTATCACCATAGGAGGGATAGAAGAGATCGAAAACTTCTTTTGTAAAGTATAGCCAGCCATTCTGGTCAAAATATTTTGCATGGTTCTTACCAATTATGACCTGGAAATTGCGTTGCCAGTCGGTGATCACTTCATGGTAAGGCTGTGCTGCCGGGGCAAAATAATACGGCTGATTGATGCCCTGTTCATGAAAATCAACGTGCACCTGCGGTAACCATTGATTGTATTGGGTCATTCTTTGCCGGCTTTCAATTTGAGTTTGCCATGCCCAATCACGGTTCAGATCAAAATTGTAATGATTCGTTCGTCCTCCGGGCCAGGGTTCACGATGCTCGCGTGCATCAAGCCGGGGATTATAATTTATTCCTGCCACCGAATTAAACCAATTCACATAACGGTCACGACCGTCGGGATTGACACATGGATCAATTATCACGACTGTATTCTTTAACCATTGTTTTGTTTGCAGGTTTTTTGGATCAACAAGGGCAAACAAGGTGAGCATAGACGCTTCCGATGATGAAGCCTCATTCCCATGAACATTGTAACTCAGCCAAACAATTGCAGGTGTATTTTCCGATGGCATCTGCTTGTCCTTTGCCATACTAGCCAGTCTCAGGTTATTATTTCTTATGGCTTCAAGGTCTCTTAAATTTTCGTCGGTTGAAATGAATGCCAGGTAAAGGGGCCGGTGTTCATTTGTTTCACCATATTGTTGAAGCTTCACCATCTCCGGGGCTGATCCAGCTACGTGTTGGAAATAACTGACCAGTTTCCAATGTGGGGTAAACCGGTTCCCAATCTTATATCCTAAGAATTCTTCAGGAGATTTTAATTGAGCAACAGAGATGGCCGTAATGAACAACAAGGACGAAAGCAACAACGGCTTTTTATTCATCATTTTTTTTTACGAAGTAAGTTAAAAGGCAATCAATAAAAAAACCCGTCTTGACTGGCGCATCAAGACGGGTTTAAGACACATGGTTAGCTATTGTCGTGGATTTTTAACAGGCGCACTTCCAGCTGCCGGAGGATCATAAGCCAGTTCATTGTCGGGCACATCCCAATAGTCAAGAAAATTATATTCGATGGTGGCATTAGTGCTCACTACACCGGTCCCGGAAAGGACAACAGCTCCTGTTCTGCCGCCACCGCTGGCAATAGGATCAATTACTTTCCAGCGACGGGCATCATAGAACGAGAGACCCCGGAAAATCAGTGCAACTCTTCTTTCTTTTCTTAATTCTTCTTTGGCGGCCGCCTGGGTAGTGACAACTCCTGTTACAGCGGGAATACCAGCGCCCTGGTAAACCCTGATAGCATCAATGATCCCCATTGCTGTATTGATGGAACTTAAGCTAAAGTTGTTTGCATACATCGTAGCCTCTGCTTTCATTAATTCATTCTCTTCCCAGGTTCCTGCAATATAATGTTCAGTTCCACCGGGAGTCTTTTTACTATAAATAATTACTCCGGGTAAGCCATTGCCTCCATCTTTCAAAGCAAAGCGGGTATTAAAACTGTTACCCCTGTCTGTGTTACCGGTCCATGTTGTACCCTGCACGAAATTATTCTGCTTACGTTTGTCGTTCGCTGGGTAATCCTGTATAATTCTTTCACTGACTTTATAAGTATTGGCGCCCGGGGAAGCGCTTGTAACTTTTGCGGCGACTGTGCCATCTGCTGCGGACAGGAGGTCGCTGTTTGCATTTGAACGTGCAGTAAAAACCATATCTCCCTGCTGAATTCCGGCATTGGTTAGCGTTAATATGTTATTCCACTCCGCCACCGTCATCGCTGCCGTTGTTTTATTAACAAGGATATTTCTTGCTTTCATTGTGTTTATATTCCGGATCCACATCGCCGGTGTGGGAGGGCTGCCTAATCCTACCTGGTTAAAATCAGGGATCAACTTTGAGAGAATGTCCGTATAATCTGAATTATTTGCCTGCGCTGCAAGTATGGTAGCTGCTTTGTCGAAGTTGCTGTTTGATTCCGTTATGATAGCTTCCTTGGCAACATAATTACCAGTAGGCGCTGCATTGTCAAGCAAAGTTGTATTGACGATGAGGCCAGCATAATACATACTTCCAATTCTCGCATAAGCATAGCCTTTCCACCAATAGGCCCAGGCCTTAATAACGTTCTTCTTTGTTGTTGCGTCGCCGGTATAGGTTACACCGTCAGCGTATTTCAACAAGATATTACAAGCATTATTCAGCGCATACATATAAGCCCATTCAAAATAAACCGGGTTAGCTCCGGCAGTAGAATTTAGATTTACGGTGCGAAGCACAAGAGCTGACCTGTTAGGAGTGCCGGGATTTACAATCACCTGGCCGTTATCAAGCGTAACCTTGTCGGGAGCGGCAATTTGATTTACATATTGATTGGCAGCTTCGACACCAATCACATCGCCCATCAATTCGTGGTAGCCCCATACTCCAGCAAAGAATTCCCCATTAACTCCGTCAAAGTATTTTAGAGTTTTGAAACCATTAGTATAAACACCGCCCTTTCCATAAGCCGTAATGCCAAACTCTGTTTGGAGTGTTTCAGGATTGGGCTGATTAGGATTTTTTACGTCCAGTTGCTTTTTGCACGCTGTGGAGACGAGGGCAAGTGCAAATGTTAGGACAATTAATTTATTTATATTTTTCATAATTATAAATATTAAAGGATTAGAAACCTAAGTTTAGTCCTACTGAATAGAATTTAAGGTTAGGCATCGTATTGTGATCAGTGCCCCTGTCCCAGGTCGAATTAGCAGAGCCTGAACTGATCTCAGGATCAAAGCCGGTATACTTTGTTTTGGTCAATAGATTGCGTCCGCTTACCACAACCTGTATTTTCCTGATTCCTTTTATAGTAACGAATTTTGCCACATCGCAGCCTAATGAAAGGTTTCTGAGCCGGAGGAATGATGCGATCTCATAAAAATAATCCTTCGTGCCATTGTTGGCGCCTGCCTGGTAAACACCGCGATAAAACGCCGTCCATGCACCGGTCTGTCCATTAATCGTGATTGGTATTTCGTAATCTCCACTAATTCCATCGCGGTACATCCATTCCTTAGTTTGGTTGTAGAGATGACTTTTATACACCCAGTCCCATTGCATATTAAAAGTCAGAAAACCGCCGAATGAAAGATCATTAATAAAAGACATGTTGAACTTAGGATTGGGATCTCCAAAGCTTGATTGCTGTGGATTGACCACTGGTCTTTTTGAATTCTTGTCCACAACATAGCCGTTGCTCGCCACTTCGTAGTTAACCTGCTGAGCCTTCGGTATAATATCGACGCCAGCAGCATTTTTTTCATCAACCTGGCGCAACATATGGTATCCGAACAACTGACCTATTTTTAATCCTGGCTTTAAAACATAATTAGTGCTCCCTGCTGAGGAGATAAGTACAACATCAGCTCCTATCACTTTTGTGATCTCGGAAGTTTGATGACCCCAGTTAATAATTGAGTTCCACGTTAACTTTCTGCCGGTATATGCAGCGGCATTGATCGAGAATTGCAGACCATTTGATCCGAGCCCAAAAGCATTTTGTAAAAAAGTACCACCACCGGTGGAAGGAGCGATGTCAACGTTATATATCGTATTATCTGTACTGCGCTTCCAATATGTAAAAGCCAAATTGATCGTTCTAAGCCAATTGTTCCTGCCAGCCTTAAATGTCATATCAGTGCCTACCTCAAACTCCTTTGATATTTCTACATCAAGGTCGGGATTGGGTTGGCCGGGACTGAAATAGAAAGCCTGGCTGCCGCCATAGGTTTTTGTGGTCAATGTTGGATACCTGTCAAAAGCGCCGGGCTGAATACCTGCTTCCCCATAGGAGGCCCGGAGTTTCCATTCTGTCATTGCTTCAGCAAATTTTCCAAGCTTATTCCAAAAACTAAATGATGACAGTCTGAGGTATGCATCGCCACGATAAAAAATTCTTGGGGTAACGCCACGACCAAAAGCAGAAGAGTAATCCTGCCGTAAGCCTCCGGATATACCGCCAAGCTCGCCCCATTCAAAACGTTGATTTACCAGGATCCCGTAAGTAAGGAAAGGAGTGACATTATCCCTGTAGATAACCTGCGTAGTATAATTCGATGCGGTATAGGGCGTAAAAGGCGGCTGTCCCAATCCATAGACATAATAATCTTTAAAAACATTTTTCCGCCAGTCGAAGGCAGCGTATGTCGTTGAAATAATTGGGATTTTTAAATTGAAATCCTTTGCAAAATCGAGGTTGACTGTCACCGAAGGCAAAAAGTTTTGAAAAACTGTTTGTGTTTTTTGAATGTTTATTTCTCCATCATTACCAGCTCCCGCGCTGTTAAAGTTGGACAAAGAGTAGTCCTGGTCAATTACATTAAGGTTTCCTGTTTGATCTAAGTATTTGTAAGTATTGTCGCCCTTCTGGTAGTTAAGTCCATATTTCACATCAAGGTCAACAAACCTGATCGGCTTATAGCTCAAATCAAAGTTCTGGATAACGTCCACCTTCTTTTCGTCGGTAGTTGTGTAAGCCTGGTAATAATTCGGGTTTTCACCGTTTACGCCTGTTGCGTCTCCAAAATAGTGCGACACATTTCCATCAGCCATCCGGTCATCATAATTTGCAAAAGGACGTGAATTGTTTATCGCATATACAATAGATCGATCCCAGTTTAATGAGTTCTTCGTATACACCATTTGCGTTGAGCTGCGTAATCTCATGTTCCGGATCAACTCAATTCCCAGGTTAGCATGAAAATTATTTCTTTCAAGGCTGCCGTTATCTTTAAAATTACTTTCCTGTTTTAGCAAAGCAGCGCCTACACTAAAATCAAATCTATCGCGACCTCCCGATACGTTAACAGAGGCAGTGTATGCATTAGCTTTCTTAAAAAACATTTTAAAATGGTCGTAATAGTGCAGGTTCCTGTTAAATGGCTTTTCGGATTTTGCCTGCGGATCTAAAGAATTGTAAATAATATTTTCGCTATAAAGGCCAAGCACAGGATCCCAGACAAGAGGATTCCCACTTGCTCCAATTACATCGCCTGCGGCATTTGTAGCATAACTATGGAAGTGATTTTTGTGAACGTCTCCGATATTCAAAAATTGACTGCTGGTTAGATTTGTAGACAGGTCAATGTTTACAGCCCCGGCCTTGCCTTTTTTACTAAATAATTGTATTACGCCATTGGCTCCCTGGGCGCCATACATTGTAGCAGCTGCCGCACCTTGTACAATTTCCACCCTTTCAATATTACTTACATCAAGTGAGTTGAGATTGGTTGCTCCCAATTGAATGCCGTCCAATAATATCATTGGAGACGTACCACCCTTGATCGTATTGATGCCCCGCAATAAAATATTAATGTCTTTTCCCGGCAATCCACCTGTCGTGCTGATCTGTGCGCCCGCGACCTGTCCAACTAACTGTTGACCGACATCTCCGGTAGGGACTTTTGTTTGGTTGGCGATGTTTACAGTTTCAACTGAAAATGCTAATTTCTTTTTACTGACCGCAGATCCAGTACCTGTCACTACAACTTCGCTCATAGCTTTAGCATCAACCGCCAGTTGTACAGTAATCGATTTGCTGTTATTAATGGCTACTTCTTTTGTGTCAAAGCCAACAGCACTAACGATGAGGATAGCGTTTCCTGTAGCGTTGAGCTTGAAGGTGCCATCAGGTGCGGCACTTGTGCCTGAGCGAGAGTTTTTGATTTTGATTGTTGCGCCGGCAATCGGCAACCCGGCTTCATCCGTAATCTTTCCGGTTACTTCCTGTTGGGCAAGCGAAATATTGCTAAATAGCAATAACATACCTGCCAGAAGGTATAGGTGCTTTCTCATGTGCATTGAGTTTTAGTTATCCGAAGTTATGTAATAAATACACACTGAGAGGACAAATTAGCCGTACAAATAGCTGCTCAACCGTTTGTCTAATTATATTACCAATAGTCAATTTTGCAAAGTCAGGAGGAAGAAGTTTAGGCCAGCTTTCAATCATTGGGGGTGGCTCAATAAAAAAATTCCCGGTACCGCGGTACCGGGAGCAATAACATGTTTACGAAGACGGGACGTTAACTTCTGTCTCTGCTGCCCATGAACAGCAATATATATTGTATAAGGGTAACAACCGCTGCAAGTGCTGCAACCACATAGGTAGTAGCTGCCCATTTCAAGGCATCTTTGGCCATCGGATATTCATTGTTGTTGGTAATGTTGGTACGATTGAGCCAGGCCAAAGCCCGGTTGCTCGCATCGAATTCAACAGGCAGTGTGATCAGGGTAAAAAGCACCGTGACCGCCATCAATATAATTCCGATTAGAAGGACTGTTGGGTTGCCGGAATAGGCCATGATCACCCCGACTATCAATACCAGGTTAACAAGTCCCGAGGTGAATTGTACGGCAGGTACCAGTTTGCTGCGGAGGGTTAAAGGCGCATAGGCAGTGGCATGCTGGACCGCGTGTCCGCACTCATGCGCCGCAACGGCAGCAGCCGACACACTGTCGCCATTGTATACTTCAGGGCTCAGGTTGACTGTTTTATTTGCCGGGTTATAGTGGTCGGAAAGGAAGCCCTCAACCGACGTAACTTTTACATCATAAATACCATTGTCTCTCAGCATCTTTTCAGCAACTTCCCGCCCCGTCATGTGGTTTGCAAGCGGCACTTTACTGTACTTTGTGAACTTGCTTTTCAGTACCAAAGAGACAATCATACTGATCCCTAAAAAGACCAGCGAAACGATCATAATTGAAGGTGTCATGTTGTTAAAAAATTTGTTTGTTGTCCTTATCTATCAAATCTGCTACCATTTAGATTACGCCCTGTTTTTCAGTCTTTTTGTCATTTATTAAATACAATTATACAAATGTAATGGTAGACGGCCGGAGTTCTTATTCTTATTATATATATCTGAATTTCAATATATTAAGAGCAGTGTCGATACTGGGATAAACACGATTGATGTTTAAACCATCATCGTTCAAAGTTATTCACAGAAGAAAAAATTTATTTTGAAATGTTAGCTAGAATTGTAACTTAGCAATAGAATTTAATGGGTTAGTAAGTAAAAGGGTCAATCGCAAGATTGGCCCTTTTTACGTTATACGAATTGATTAATAATCAATGAGTTTATCGCATCCTCAACGACTTCACAATTCAACAGTTTCTTATCATTTATCTTTAATTAATGAGTAAAGTTAAATCAGCTTTCTTTTGTCAAAACTGCGGTTATGAAAGTGTGAAATGGTTAGGTCAATGTCCATCATGCAATAAATGGAACACGTTTGTTGAAGAGCTTGTGAAGAAAGAAAAATCAATCAGCGAAAATGGATGGAAAGATTATTCCGACAATAAGACATCCAATAAAACTATACCTCTTCATGAAATAAAAAGCAGTGAAGAAAAAAGACTAATCACCGGCGATATTGAATTGAATCGTGTTCTCGGTGGAGGTATTGTTCCAGGCAGCATTGTGCTCGTGGCCGGTGAACCAGGCATCGGTAAGTCAACGTTGTTCCTGCAGATCGGTTTACAATTAAAAGATATTATTGTTCTTTATATAAGTGGAGAAGAAAGTGGTCAACAGATAAAGATGCGAGCTGATCGTTTGAAGCTAAAGAATGATAATTTTTATTTATTAACTGAAACGTCTACCCAAACTATTTTCCAGGAGATAAAAAAGCTCAAGCCCCAACTTGTTATAGCCGATTCAATCCAAACCTTACACACTCCATTCATCGATTCATCTCCAGGAAGCGTTTCACAGATACGAGAAAGCGCGGCCGAGTTCCAGCGATTTGCAAAAGAAACGGATACACCGGTTTTCCTCATTGGTCATATCACGAAAGAGGGAAGTATCGCTGGACCCAAGATCCTTGAACACATGGTTGATACAGTACTGCAATTTGAAGGTGACCGGCATTATGCCTATCGTATACTTCGAACATTGAAGAACAGGTTTGGAAGTACAGCGGAGCTTGGCATTTATGAAATGACAGATTCCGGTATGAAAGCAGTTGCAAATCCCAGTGAGATCCTGATCACACAAAAGGAAGACCAGCTTGGAGGAATAGCAATTGCCGCGACAATTGAAGGAATAAGACCACTATTGATCGAGGTGCAGGCTCTTGTAACGCCATCCGTTTACGGTACGCCGCAGCGAACCGTCAGCGGATTTGATCTCAGGCGGCTACAGCTCCTATTAGCAGTGCTTGAGAAACGCGGTGGCTTTCATTTCGGTGTAAAGGACGTGTTTTTAAACATTGCTGGCGGGATAAAAGTCGAGGATCCTTCCATTGACCTGGCCGTACTTTGTGCTTTACTTTCATCGTTCGAGGATGTTCCATTGCCAAGACAGATTTGTTTTTCGGGTGAAATTGGATTAAGCGGAGAAATCAGGGCGGTTAACCGGATAGACCAGAGAATCGCAGAAGCGGAAAAGCTTGGATTTGAAAAGATCATTTTGTCAAAGTATAACCAGAAAGGTCTGTCACGTCAAAAGTTCGGTATAGAAGTAATTACAATGGGACGGGTGGAAGAAGTCTATAAGTATCTTTTTCAATGATGACGGCAAGAGAAATAAAAGATTCATTCCTTCATTTATTATTTCCACATATATGCTGCGCCTGTGGCAGTGACATTGTAAACAACAATGCTCTTCTTTGCCTTAGGTGCATAGCAGCAATGCCGGAAACAAATTTTGAATCATACCCAGGCAACCCGGTTGAAAAAAAATTCTGGGGCAGAATGAACCTTGCCAACGCTTCAGCCCTATATTATTTTACCCGGGAATCCATAATGCAAACATTAATGCATGAGTTTAAATACCGTGGCAATAAAGAACTAGGCTTGCAACTTGGTAATATGATGGGAGACAGGCTTGCCCGGTCTGGTCGTTTCCGCGTCGATGCGCTTATTCCACTTCCATTGTTTGCTTCCAAAGAACGGAGGCGAGGTTTTAATCAAGCTACAATATTGTGCGAAGGAATTTCACGGAAATTAAAAGTACCCGTTTTGCAGGATGTCGTTATTCGCTCAAGCCATACAGATACTCAAACAAAAAAAGGAAGGATCGATCGCTGGTTAAATATGGAAGGACGCTTTATAGTAAGTTGCCCCGAAATCCTCGCGGGCAAAAGGATACTATTGGTTGATGATGTGGTGACCACCGGTGCAACGCTTGAAGCATGCGGCGCTGAGTTACTCAAAACTGAGATTCTGCAACTAAGTATTGCTACTTTATGTTATGCAGCCCGCTAGGGCACTCCCTGGCGCGTATGCGGTTTCCATTTTAGCTGCTTTGTTACTACTTTTGAAGGCCAATGAAAGCCGTCCTAGTATTTGTCCTGCCTGTGTTATTTTTTTTCACCGCCTGCCGGAAAGATTCATTTATCACCTCTGCCGACGCCAGGCTTACCATAACTGCCGACACACTCAAATATGATACAGTCTTTCCATCGACAGGTTCTGTAACCCAGTTTTTCAAAATCGTTAATGGGAATAACCAAAAATTGCGGCTGACTTCTGTAAAACTCATGGGCGGTAACAGCTCGGCGTTTAAGATCAATGTTGATGGAGTTCCAACAACCAACGCAAGCAATGTCGAAATAGATGCCAATGATAGTGTCTATGTATTTGTGCAGGTAAACGTTAATCCAACGGCTGCGAATCTTCCTTTTGTTATCCGTGACAGCATTGAAGTTATTTACAATGGAAACAAGAAACAGGTTCAACTGGAAGCCTGGGGCCAGAACGCCCATTTTTTTCGTAATAGAGAGATTACTGTTGACGAGGTTTGGAACAATGACCTGCCATATGTTATCCTTGGATACCTCCGTGTAAATACAAGCAAAACTTTGACCATCAATAAAGGCTGTCGAATTTATGTTCATGCAGATGCACCAATAATCATTGATGGAAGCTTGCAGATAAACGGGCTGAAAGACAGCATTGATCGGGTAATCTTTACTGGCGACCGGCTCGATGATCCTTATAAGAATTTTCCGGCTTCATGGCCTGGCATTTACTTTAGCCCATCCAGTAAGGACAATATTTTCAATTACGCAGTGCTGAAAAATTCCTTCCAGTCAATCGCCCTCGAGGAGTTAGCGCCCAATGCGCCTAATCCAAAGATCGTGTTGAATGAATGTATCATTGATAACTCGTACCAGTATGGCATTGTCGCTGTCAATTCAAGCATCAGTGCCCGAAACTGCCTGATCAGTAATTGCGGGCAGAACCTGGCACTGATAAAAGGGGGAAATTATACATTCACCCACAGCACGGTTGCAAGCTATTCTAATCCTTACATCCAGCATATAAATCCTGTATTGCTGGTCACCAATTTTGATGGCACAGGTGTGAAACCGCTGAATGCGCTGTTTCGCAATTGTATATTCTGGGGTGAAAATGGAACGGTAGACACAGAGGTGATAGTGAAAAAAAATTTAGGCGCTGCCTTCAGCGCACGGTTCGACCATGTTCTTTGGAAGATGACGTCTCCGCCGCCTGATGCCACCGTTTTTCCCCCGATAGTCACCCAACCTCCCGATTTTGACAGTATTGACGTTGGTACACGGCACTATAATTTTAGGTTAAGACCGGGGTCACCCGCCATTGATAGGGGCGTTAATGCCTTTGTAACTATTGATCTTGACGGCAAACCACGGCCAGTCGGTACGCAGCCCGACCTGGGTTGCTTTGAAAAACAATAAGCAACTTTGTCAGATTTAATACCGATTAACTCATATTCGTCCTACCTTTAACGTCCTCTATTAATCATCTAAACTTCACGTCATGAAAATACTATTGCTATCCATGATCTTGTCAGCTACGCTCACCGGCGGTTCCATATATGATTTTAAAGTTGCCGGGTTGATGGGCGACGATATCGATTTTTCAAAGTTTAAAGGTAAAAAGATACTCATCGTCAATACTGCATCAAAATGCGGCAACACGCCGCAATATGATGATCTCGAAAAATTATACGAGAAGTATAAAGACAAATTGGTTATTGTTGGCGCGCCCGCAAACAACTTTGGTCAGCAGGAACCTGGATCTAACCAGGAAATTGCAGAGTTCTGCAAAAAGAACTATGGTGTTTCATTCCCGATGATGGAAAAAATATCTGTTAAGGGCGATGATACTCACCCGCTGTTTAAATGGCTGGTTGATCAGTCGAGGGAACTAGCTAAGAATATTAAAACGGAGAATTCAAAAGACTGGGCGTGGAAGAACTTTTTACAGAACCCCGTGACATGGAATTTCACCAAATTTCTTATTGATGAAAATGGAAATTTGATAGCAGTATTTCATAACAAAGTGAGCCCGATGAGTGAAGAAATAACAAAGTATCTTAATTAATATTATTGGTCAGTATTATGAGCCGCTCTTCCTCAAAGAGCGGCTTTTGTTTTTTTATAACACCCAATCTGTTTACTTTCACCGCCCTAAACTTTATAAGTATGAGAATGCTTCGCCTAAAATTTTTCATCCTTTTTGTTTTTTCAGTAACGCAATTACCTGCCCAGTACAAACTCACTGATCCTCTTCCGATAGATCCGGCCGTTAAAATCGGCAAGCTGGCTAATGGACTGACATATTATATTCAAAAGAACGTCAAACCAGAAAAGAAAATGGAGTTGAGGCTTGTTGTCAACACAGGTTCTATCCTTGAAAACCAGGATCAGCGTGGGCTGGCTCATTTTATGGAACACATGAACTTTAACGGCTCAAAACATTTTCCAAAAAATGAATTGGTGGATTATTTACAAAAAGTAGGTGTGAAGTTTGGAGCAGACCTCAATGCTTATACTGGTTTTGATGAAACTGTTTATATCCTTCCCATCTCAACTAATGATCCAGACATTGTTGAAAAAGGATTTACTGTTTTAGAAGATTGGGCTTTTAATAATCTTCTCGACAAAACAGAAATAGAAAAAGAGCGCGGCGTTGTATTGGAAGAGTCGAGGCTCAGTAAGGGAGCGCAGGAAAGAATGCTCCGCCAATACTTCCCGAAGTTATTCAACGGTTCGAAGTATGCGGAGAGATTACCTATCGGAACCGATTCTACACTTCGGAACTTTAAACCGGCCACACTCGAAAATTTTTATCGTCAATGGTATCGTCCTAATTTAATGGCGGTTATAGTAGTGGGCGATATCGATCCGGTACTTGCTGAAAAAAAGATTAAAGCTCATTTTAGCGGTTTTAAAAATCCTGCCAACGCAAAACCGCGGCCTGCGATCACCCCTATTGCTACCCGCACCAGGCCTGAAGCGATGGTAGTAACAGATGATGAAAGCACAAATACCATTGTCCAGGTGTTTAATTTTATAACTCCGGCAAAAAAGGGCAGGACGTGGAGTGACTATCGTGAAACTTTAAAGAAAGAGATCATCAATTCATTAATAAATGAACGGTTGCAGGAGTTGACTCAGAAGGAAAACCCTCCGTTTGTTTATGGGTACACAGGTTCCGACCAATTCATTCGCGGATATGATGCATTTATTTCGGCAGCTATCTTAGGCGACAACACGACTGAGGAAGCTGTCAATGCATTGTTAGCTGAAACAGAAAGAGCCAGGAAATACGGCTTTTTGCCTACGGAACTTGAAAGGGTAAAAGCCAACCTGCTGAACCAGGCTGAAACTGCTTTCCATGAAAAGGATAAGTCAGAATCATCAGCCATTGTGCAGCGCTATATAAGCAATTATTTGGAAGGAGCGGCGATACCGGGAGCGGAAAACAGGTACAAATTCTTTAAGCAAATCTTACCGGGAATTTCATTAAGAGAGATCAATGACCTTGCGAGGAAAATGCCTCCGACGACAAATGCTTTTGCCCTCGTGACTGCGCCTACAAGTACAAAATCAAAACTTCCGAGTAATGCTGAGTTGCAAAAGCAGATCATTGCAGCTTCCAAACAAAACGTTACTCCGTATGTCGAGAAGGCGGTTGCATCCAACCTGATGGATGGCTCGGGTGCATCGGGCAGGGTTGTATCTGAAACAAAAAATGAAAAGCTGGGAACTACTGATCTTACGCTAAGCAATGGCGTTACGATAACTGTGAAGCGCACGACATTTAAGAATGATGAAATTCAAATGGACGCGTGGCGCTGGGGAGGTTGGCAGAATTTTCCGCTGGAAGATAAGGACAATGCAAAACATGCAGCAGAGATGATCGGCGTGATGGGTGTGAAGGATATGACGCCAACAGATCTTGAAAAATTCCTTTCGGGTAAAACGGTTGGAGTAACGCCTTACCTGAATGATCATGAAGAGGGCATCCAGGGCAATAGCAGCGTAAAAGATTTCGAAACTTTTCTTCAACTGGTCAACCTGTATTTTACACAACCAAGGAAGGACGAGGCTTTATTTAACTCATTTGTAAAAAAACAAAAGAGTATGGTCCAGTTCATGAAAGCGAACCCGCAATTTTATTTTGCAGATACCAGTATCAAAGTCATCTATAACAATAATCCATGGATGGACCAGCTTCCTAAGACTGAAGAATATGATAACCTGAAGGTCGATAAGGTAATGTCTGTCTATAACAACATTTACGGTAACGCTGACGGAATGCACTTCACATTTGTGGGAAATATCGATCCGGCCACTGCCAAACCGTTATTTGAAAAATACCTTGGGTCATTGCCAGGCAAGCCTGTTGCACATAAGTTCAAAGACAATGGAGCAAGGCCCGTAAAAGGTGTAGTACTGGCCAACGTTAAAAGAGGTAAAGATCAAAAAAGCCTGGTGAATGTTGTGTGGACAGGAGAAACTCAATACAGCAGGGAAGAAAATATTGCTTTGCGCGCCCTTATTGATGCGTTGAACATTAAGATCGTCGAAAAGCTAAGAGAGGAAATGGGGGGGATGTATAGCGGTGGTTTAAATGGCGGCATCCAAAAACGTCCATATGTGCACTATAGTATTACTGCAACCATTCCGTGCGGACCAGAGAACACGGTTAAGCTGACTAACGCGCTGTTTGATATTATCAAAAATGCACAGGACAACGGCATCGATCAAAAAGACCTGGACAAAGTAAAAGAAACATGGAGAAAGAAATACCGTGAGAGTCTTCAAAGCAATGATGCGTGGCTTGAAAATCTTTCCAGTGCATTTATTGATCAGAACAATCCGGAAAATATCCTGGACTATGAACAAAAAGTGGATGCGTTAACGGCGCAGGATGTTCAAAAGGCCGCCAGGAAGTTCCTTAACATGAGCAACTATATTAAAATTGTTCTGTATCCTGAAAATGCAACCATACCTGAAGAGCCGAAGAGAGGGTTTTAGGTATGCAATTTAAAAATATCATAGGGCAAGTTGAAGCGAGGCATAATCTTACTGAGCTGGTTCAACACAATCGTCTTAGCCATGCTTTACTATTCCTGGCAAAAGAGGGAACGGGAGGTTTGCCTTTAGCACTTGCTTTTGCCCAATATCTTGTTTGTGAAAAGGTGAATGGAAAACCCGCGCACCAGGGAGCATCGTTGTTTGGTGATGAACCTGTGAGCGCCACGTCACTAAAATTACCCGACGATAGTTGCGGCCAGTGCCCAGCCTGCGTCAAAAGCCAACAATTAGTTCACCCCGATATTCATTTTAGTTATCCTGTTGTTACTAAGAAACCGGGTACTCCACCTATTAGCACCGATTACATTGTCGAGTGGAGGGAATTCATTAAAGATTATTCATATGGCAATGTATACGATTGGTTACAATTTATCGGTGCTGAAAATAAACAGGGAAATATTACTGCGAACGAATGCAATGATATTATCCGGAAGCTGAGCCTTAAAAGTTTTGAAAGCCAATACAAGATCTTAATTCTTTGGATGCCCGAGTACCTGGGTAATGAGGGAAATAAATTATTAAAACTCATAGAAGAGCCGCCCCCCGATACTTTATTCATACTGGTCGCTGAAAATGAATCTTTGATCCTTCCCACTATTGTCAGCCGGTGCCAGCTTATCAGGATTCCCGCGCTATCAACAAATGATATTGAGCAAGCTTTAATCGCGAAAAATAAGACAGCGCCGGCATCTGCGCGGCAAACAGCCAGTGTCAGTGAAGGCAATTACCGGGAGGCTTTGCAAATAGTTGGGAATTCAGAAGAGGATTGGCAGGGGCTGCTGCGCGAGTGGTTAAATGCTATCATGAAAACCGGTCCGATAGCACAGACGAAATGGGTTGAGGAAATAAGCAAGCTGGGCCGTGAAAAACAAAAACAGTTTCTACGGTATTTCAATCATTTATTGGAACAGGCAATCCGGCTCGGCGCCTTGTCCGCCGGGAATGGTTTTAGGGCTACGGGATTGCGCGAGGAAAATCCAGCCTTTACTGCAATTCCGGCCAAGGAAAGGGATTTTGCGGAACGTTTGAATAAGATCGCGGGACTGGAGCAACAGCAAGCGATCATTGAAGAGCTGGACAAAGCCACATATTACATTGAGCGTAATGCGAATGCTAAAATATTGTTCCATGCCCTGACAATAAAGTTGTATCACATCATTCAGGACAAAATTGTATTTTTGACAGATTGAGGATGGCCAGTGTGAAGGGGCAGTGACAGGTGAGTTGCCGGTCCGGAATTCAAACAAAGCTTTATCGTGTTATTTGTAGCTATATATATTTCTTCTCCTGTTCAGCATTTTATGCTGAGTTGCAATATAGGCGTATAACAGACCTTCCCGCGACAAAAGCTTTGATTAGATTTGACCGCTGCTGCACCGCTCCTTAATTGTAAATTTTTATTCATTTTTCTGATAGATGAGTTGTACAAATTGCGGAACGGCAAACGGTAAACCGAACGGATGTAAGAGCAATGGCGGCTGCAGTACAGGCGGCTGCAACCGTATGAACACGTACGACTGGCTGCGCAATATGCCTGTGGCGGGTGTTGACATGGCCTGCAATGTGATCGAGGTCAGCTTCAATAAAGGAACACGCAAAGATTTTTTTCGTAATACGACCCTTCAACACTTTGAGAAAGGAGACCTGGTGTCGGTTGAGGGTATAAGTGGGTTCGATGTGGGCGAAGTCTCACTAACTGGTGAGATCGTTCGGCTTCAAATGAAAAAACGAGGAGTTAAAGAAGATAACCCCGACATGAAAAAGGTTTTGCGTCCGGCAACGGGACGGGATGTGGATGTGATGAAGCAAAACAAATCGAGGGAGCCCGAAGCCGTCATCAGGAGCCGTGCTATCGCGAGACAATTGAAATTGGACATGAAGATCAGCCAGGTGGAGATGCAGGCGGATGGACGCAAGGCTACGTTCTTTTATATCGCCGACGGTCGCGTTGACTTTCGTGAACTGATCAAGGTATATGCTTCTGAATTTAAGCTGAAAGTCGAAATGCGGCAGATTGGGGCAAGACAGGAAGCCGGTAAAGTTGGTGGTGTTGGCAGTTGTGGGCGTGAATTATGTTGCGCTACGTGGTTAACCGACTTCAAGTCTGTAAATACCGCGGCAGCTCGTTACCAAAATCTTTCAATCAATCAAACCAAGCTTAGCGGGCAATGTGGCAGGCTTAAATGTTGCCTGAACTATGAGCTCGACACTTACCTGGATGCCTTGCAACATTTTCCAGATAATTGCGACACATTGCAGGTTGCCAAAGGAAATGCCTTTTTGATCAAGAAAGACATTTTCAAAAACCTCATGTGGTACACCTTACCGGATAGTACCAAGCAATATCCCGTTCGCATCGAGAGTGTGAAGAAGATAAAGGCGCAGAACATGCAAGGTGTTATCCCGGAGGCTTTAGAAACTGTTGAAGTAACATCATCGAAGCCAAAAGAAGTTGAACCGGAATTTGTAGACGTGGTTGGACAAATATCACTCCGCAGCCTTGACAAAGCGAACGATAGAAAGCGCCGTAACCAGCAGCAACAAAAAGGGCAGGGTCAACGCCCTCAGCAAAGGCAACAAGGAAGTAACCAGCAGCGTAACCAGGGTGATCGTCCATCAAATAATCAAAGAGGACAGCAGCAAAGACCGCAAAAAAACCAGCAGGATCGCCCGGGAGGACAGCGAAATCAACCACAACAGCCCAACAGGAATACGCCTAACCCCAACCAACAGCGACCACCTCGTCCGAACAAGAAATAGGACCGTAATTCAGAAAAGGATCGGTGCCTATTGATTCTTCCTAAACTCATATTCGTAGCTGTAAATAACTTCAGGATCCATCACTCCATCTGTAATTGAGTTTATCCTCGTTTTTGATAAGAGCCCATTTGCACCGTAGCTGTGGATCTGGGTCCACTTATAATCACCTTTGCTCACAACTTTTGACAATTTGCCTGAGTTATTATAAGAGTATTGCTGGTCAATTACCACGCGACCATTTTCTTTACGTTTAGATTTTAATTGCAATAAACGGCCTCTCCTGTCATAAGTGTAGAGCCTTTCAGAACCATCCGGCTGAACTGCGCGCAAGATTTTTCCTGTCTTATCACAGTAAATGAGCTCTGTGGTTCCAAAGTTTTTATCGGTATTGCTTATTGTGCAACTGCCATCCGGCTTATACGAATATATCGTCGTTTCCATTTCATTTCCCTCTGCATTATACCAAACACGCGTGATCGGTTGATCGTTTAAGTTATACTCATATTTTGTGCGCCGGTATAATTCCCCATTATTATATTCGGCTGTATCATTGCCATTACTGTCATACCAGGTTTCAGTTTTTGATACCGTTTCGCTGTTCGCCGACCTGGAAAGTTTTATGATTTTACTGATCTTATGTTTTTTTATTTCCTGGGGGGAGTGCTGGGCGAGGAGACTTACTGCAACCATTAAAAAGCCGAGACAAAAAAACATCTTCATAAGATCCTGGAATGATAAGGTCTAATATGGGCGCAAAGGTAGTGTTCGTTTCAAGACGTTATTATTTCCAAAAGAGATTTATAATCTCTCAAATTGAAAATTCTTTACAAGTAAAGGAGTCAGTTAGATTCCAAGCGCCTTGTAAATGGCGTCCTGTATTTTACCCCTTATTGACATTTGTCCCAGTTTGTTATTGTCTCGTGTGGGATAAACGCGGTTCGATAGGAATATATAGACAAGTTCTGATTTAGGGTCCACCCATACGCAGGTGCCGGTGAAGCCCGTGTGGCCAAATGTTTCGGGTGACACGCTGGCTGCAGGATAAGGTTCTTTTCTCGTAGCGTTATCCTTTTCGGGCTTATCAAAGCCAAGCCCACGGCGACTGACTTCACTGTGATATGCTGTAAAGTATTTTATGGTTTGTTTGTTAAGATAACTCTCGCCATTGAAAGTTCCGCCATTCAATAACATCTGGTATAGCATGGCAAGATCATATGCATCTGAAAACAGGCCGGCATGACCTGCAACGCCACCAAATAATGAAGCGCCTTCGTCATGCACATCCCCCTGCGTAGTCTGGCGTCGGAAATGTTTTTCCGTTTCAGTTGGTACCATTCGATCAACCGCGAACCGGGTGCGCGGCTTAAAACCCGTTGTTGCCATTCCAATCTTGTTGTAGAAATTCTTTTGAACATATTCATCCAGTGGCAATCCCGATAAGGCCTCTACGATCTTTCCGAGAAAGATAAAATCGTTGTCGCTATATACATATTTATTTGGCGGCCCGAGGGGACTTTTCAAAATGCGGTTAAATATCGTGTCGTTCCAGTCATTACGGAGGTAAATGTTTTCCGCTACGCGGACGGCAAAACCTGGTTTAGGCTTGTCACTGTAGATCGCGGGATTAGGAATGCCAGTCGTGCTATCTATTGTTTCGCGGTAGAAGGGAATAAAAGGTACGAGACCCGCCTGGTGAAGTAATATGTCTTCGATCTTAAGGTTGGCCTTATCCGTTCCTCTTACCCATGGAAGATAGTCACCGAGTTTTTTATGGAGGTCAAGTTTTCCTTCTTCATACAAACGCATAACAGAAACGGTAGTCGCTGATATCTTGGTAACGGAAGCAAGGTCGAAAATGCTCTCCGGGGTCATCGGGGGAGAGGGTTCATACTTGTAATTGCCGAAGGCTTTATGATAGACGATTTCCCCTTTATGAACAGCTAATACGACGCAGCCTGGAAAAGCCTTTTTATCAATTGCGTCTAATGCGATTGAATCGACTGCAGCAAAGCGATTCGGCTTAGCCTTGACTATGTCTGTCTTTGTATTGCCATAAGGAATCCCGGTGCCATATTTAAAACTGCAGATGGATACGGGCAATGTTCCTCTTGTAGTGATTGAACCCGCTATGAGATCCGCGGCCGCGTTGCGGGTAATGTCATCATCCTGGTAACAGGCGACCAGTGTTTTTGCACTGCAGAAATTGGGCAACGCAAGCACATTTCCAAAAACAAAGGTGGCTGTATTAAAAGATTGAAGATCTTGTACAAGTCTGACAGCAGCAGGACTTATCATATAATTGTTTGCTGGCCGAAGATTATAGTTATGTATTGCCGTAATGATAGCATCATAGTTGCCATTCCTTATACTAGTAAGGATCTCATCCGATTTTGAGCTGCTGTCTTTAAAACTCAGAAAGTAACTATCAGCATTCCATTCTTCCGTCATCCGCCTTCCAAATTCATTGTAAACGGAATCCCCGATACATACATGGGCGATTCTCTTACCCTTGGTTACCTGGAGAGCAGGAGATGAGTTCTGCAATAAGGTGATAGTTTTTACAGCCACTTCGTACCGTATGGGATTTGTTTTTGCATTGAGATCATTCAGCAGGTTGTTTAGTTCGATGGGCTTTGCCTGGTTCAGGCCAAGTTCATATTTGGAAGCAAGGACTTTTCTAACCTTAACGTAAATATCATCCCAAGTCAATCTTTTTTGTTTGATGGCCTCCTTGACAGCTTCTATGGTTTCAGGAACGCTGGCTGGCAAACACAGCATATCATTCCCTGCTATCAAAGCTTCAACGGCAATTGTTCCGCCAGGAAAATATTTAGCCACACCCTGCATCTCCAATGCATCAGTAAATGTCAGGCCCTTGAACCCCAGGTCATTTTTCAGCAGGTTAGTAACATTATTCTTTGAAATTGATGTCGCCCGGTTTGCCGAGTTGTCAATAGCGGGAATGTAAAGGTGAGCAATCATTACACTCCCAACACCGGCCTTAAACATCGCCCTGAATGGCATTAATTCGAGAGAATCTAATTGAGCCATTGATTTGTTGATTGCAGGGAGATCGAGATGCGAATCGACGTCCACATCACCATGGCCGGGAAAATGTTTAGCGCAAGCCATGATACCGACATCCTGCATACCTTTCATATAGGCTACACCGAAACGCGCAACCTTATATTTATCCTCACCAAAAGAGCGATACCCAATTACTGGATTGTTTGGATTATTATTTACATCAACTACAGGGGCGTAGTTTACATGGATTCCGATTCGCTTACATTGATCTCCTACAGCTCTGCCCATTCTATAGATGAGTTCATCATCATTTAATGCACCAAGTGTAAGCTGGTAGGGAAAGCGGTCAACACTATCGAGTCTCATTCCAAGACCCCACTCCCCATCAATCGTGATCATCAGCGGAGTTTTCGCGATCGACTGGTAAAAATTAGTCAGGTTGGCCTGTCGTACGGGTCCACCCTGGAAGAAACATAAAGCACCAACATTGTATTGCTGTATGTCATTTGTCACCTTTGCCACGTGGTCGGGCCCGAGATTAGAATGGGCTCTTATAACCATCAACTGGGCGATCTTTTGATCATCGTTTAATGAATTAAAGACACTATCTACCCATTGTTGCTGACTTAGACTGCTTTTGTATTGACCAAAGGAACAAACCGGAATTAATAAAAATAAAAATAATGCTTTGCGGAAATTGTAATTCATGGCACCATCTTCTTTGAGGATGCTAAAATTACTTGATTTAAGGTAGACTGGTGTCAATTTTGAGTTCGATAGCATCGGGACTCACCCGAGCCACATAGGCACAGTAGTGTTATTTGGTTGTGGAGGGGAGTGAATGCGGAAGATAGTGGCCTCCTGAAAGTTGTCGAAAGAGCATCGAGAGGTCGCCTGATTTTGCTTAGGCAACATAGAAAAACCGCTGCAGGCGGTTTTGCAACGATAGGGTGCTATGGTGTAAATGCTATGTGTCTATGTGCCTCAACTGGATTTTCCTAAGAAACACTATAAATCCTTTATCCAAATGTTAATATCATGTGGTGCCAGTTCATCGCCACCGAAATAAGGATATAATTTATAGCCAATAGCAGTAGGCGTAGTGCTTGCCCTTGGCACCGAACTTGAAGAACCATTAATACTAAAGATATAGGCTGAACCTGCCACCTTGATTGAGCAGGTGTATACAATACCAATCGAAATGGTAGCAAGTTCTTCGTAGTTCATTTCCGAATTATTATAGGTGTAGGCAAATAAACGAAGACTTCCATCGCTCCATCTCCATCCAAAGCGGGCACTGAATTTATGATGGTCTTCATTGTTGTCCGAAAATCCGTAAAGTTTATTTACGTCCAATTGATTTTCAACTGAAGAACTTTCATAAATAGCGGAGCTGTCAAACCTTACTGCAAATTTTAATTCGTTGTAGTCTGTCGCTTTGTAAACCGACTGATCGCAGTATTGTTGCCCGGCCCTGATCGTGTATTTTGTAACTTTCCAGCACATTGGGATCCTAAGCTTAGAATTCCACGTGGACAAGTTGTC
>JADMIO011006352.1_pt1 | contig 85594 bp, 75 predicted proteins | sample 8958161 | NCBI WGS metagenome assembly JADMIO01 (sample SAMN16585339, study PRJNA669376) | soil metagenome | isolation source: Crop rotation soil | place: USA: Cullars Rotation, Alabama | collected 2011 | reverse complement strand
CCGCGACTTCAAGTCACGTGAATTCCAAGCTTCGGATCCCACTGTGCTGGAAAGCCGGGAGTGTCGTACGGCGTCGTGGGCAGCGAGGTCGACACCGGGAAGGTGCCGAGGACGTCGCCCTCGTAGGACACGACTACCTCGGTGTCCTTGAGGTCGGTGACGTCGGCTGACGTGCCGCCACCGGTCATCGACAGGGAGTCGAGTGCGATCGCCACGGTCTCGCCAGCGGCGAAGGGACCGCCACTGACGCGTGCCCCGACACCGTGCTGCTCGTAGTCCACCGGCAGCGGAGCGTCGCCCTCGGTGGAGTTCGCGAACTCGTCGAGATAGTCGACCGTGGCCTGCAGGTCGGTCTTGCCGGTGTCCTGCTTGTTGGTGCCCAGCGTCAGGGCTTGGAAGTTGTCACCACCGACAGCGAGGAAGCTGTTGGCCGACACCGTGTAGGTGGCTGCCGGGTCGATGGCCACACCGTCGAGCCACATACCGGTGATCCGGTCGCCCTCGGCCTTGGAGGCGTCCTCGGTCCAGGTGAAGCCCTTCGAGGTGCCCAGGCGCAGGAACGGCCGCGACGGGATGTTGTTGTCGGGGTCGCGCTGCCACTGCTGCTCGAGGAGCAGCTTCACCTGGGCGCCGGTCAGGTCGACCGTCACGAGGGTGTTGGCGAACGGCTGGACGTTGGCCGCCTCACGGTAGGTGACCGGACCGGCGGCGTCACCGGTGCCGATCAGGTCGTCCCGCAGGCCACCGGGGTTCATGACGCCGATGTCGGCGCCGGTCTTCCAGCGCTGCATCTCCGCGACCAGGTTGCCCAGGGTGGACTCGCCACCACGGTTCTCGACGACCCCGCTCTGGGGGTCGACGCGCCGCGCCCGCTTGAACGGACCGGCGACCTGGCCGAGGTCGACCGCGCCCTTGGCGTCGGCCACCTGGACCGCCTGGCCGACGATCGTCTTGGTGGCAGCGTCCTCGTCGTAGTCCTTCATCGCGAGCACGTGCTGGCGGATGCCCACCAGGTCGTCGGTGCCCGGGGCGAAGTCGAACTCGAGCTGGTTGAGGTACGAGCCGTACTGGCCGGCCGACACGACCGGACGATCCAGCTTGCCGGTCACCGGGACCTTGCAGTTGTACTTCAGGTGGGTGTGACCGGAGATGATCGCGTCGACCTCGTCGCTGGCGCCGTGGACGATCCGACCGAAGGTCGAGTCCGCGTCCGTCTTGATGGTCGCGCAGCTCGGGCTCGGGGCCCCTTCGTGCACCAGCTCGATGACCAGGTCGCACGGCTCGCCGCCACAGCCGTCGGTCTTGAGGTCGGCCGCTGCAGCATTGACCTCGTCGACGATGCTGGTGATCTCGAGACCGGCGATGGCGTCGGGTGCGACCAAGGAGTCGAGGTCCTGGGTCACGGCACCCACGAAGCCGACCTTGACCCCTGCCCCACCGTCGAGCGTCGGGAAGTCCTTCCACCAGGTGGCGCCGTTGGAGTGGGCGAAGTTGCCGTCAGTACGGTCGGTCGCGAGGGCGTACTCCCCGTCCTTGCGGACGTTGGCCGCGATGTAGGGCCACTCGGCCCCACCCCCGGGATCGGTTGCGGACATGATCCGACCCATCAGGTCGTCGTAGCCCTGGTCGAACTCGTGGTTGCCCGCCGCGGACACCTCGAGGCCGGCCTCGTTCATCGCGTCGATCGTGGGCTTGTCGTTCTGGATGAACGACTCGAACGTCGACGCTCCGACGATGTCACCGGCCATCACGAACGCGGTGTTGCCGTTCGCGGCTCGCAGGCCCTTGACGGCACCAGCCATCGCTGCGGCACCGGCCGACGCGCTGCCCGGGTCGTCCAGCAGACGGCCGTGGAAGTCGTTCGACGCGAGCACCTGGACAGTGTCGACGGTCGCGGCCGGCGGGGTCTTCGGCGCGTTGATGCCGATGATCTCCGGGTTGTGGTCCGACGCGCGGAACTGGTGCGGCGCGTAGAGGTTGGTCAGGTTCGCGTTGTAGCGGGAGTACTCGTAGTAGACCGACTCGTTGGAGTTGATCTCCCACACGTCCTTGCCCGTCACCCACGCCTGGGCGGCGGTGTTGGCGAACACGTGATCCAGCGAGCCGGCGAGCCCGCCGAAGCTGTAGGTTTTCTGACCGTTCGCCGGGTGGAGGTCCTCGTAGCCCGCGGCGACGATCGTCTTGACCGGGTCCTCCTGCGAGTAGGCGTTGTAGTCGCCCGTCAGGAACGCGGCCTCGATCTGCTTGTCGTCGAGGAAGTCGTTGGCGAAGGCGACCAGTGCCTTGGCCTGGCGCACACGGTCGCCGTTGTAGAAGCCGGCACCGTTGCCCGTGTCGTCGTTGTCGCCCAGCGGGACGGTCGGCGTCACCGAGGGTCCACCCTTGGACTTGAAGTGGTTCACGATCACGGCGAAGCCGTCGGCATTGGAGCCGCCCTTGCGGACGAACGCCTGCGCGAGCGGTTCGCGAGCGTTGCGGAACGGCGCGCTGTTCACGAGGATCCGGCTGGCGCCGATCGTCTCGACCTCGTTGGGGTTGTAGATGAACGCTGAGCGGATCGCGTCCTGCTCGAGCAGCGTCGGCTGCGCGGCGGGGCGGGGCGACGGGACGAAGGCCCACCGGTTGCTCTCTCCGGGGTGCGAGGCGGCCCAGTCGGCGTTGAGGACGTCGACGAGGTGGCTCACCGCCGCGTCGCGGTCGCGGCCGTCGATGATCTTGCTGGAGTTCTCGACCTCCTCGAGGCTCATGACATCGGCGTCCATCGTGTTGATGGCCTCGATCTCCTTGGCCTGCTGGCGCTCGAAGTCGGCGGTGCTCGCCGTCAGGTCGGTGCCTCCGCTCTTCTGGGCCGCGCCCCGCGGGCCGGGCCACATCAAGGCGTCCGGGCTGGGCGCGAGGTCGTACTCACCACACTCGTTGTTGCTGACGCGGTCACCGAGACGGTCGGTGTAGTAGCTGCACTTGCGGGTGTAGCGCGGCTGGTTGGGGTCGACCGGGTTCGGGTCGAACGACGGCGAATCGACGTACTCCTCACCGGTGACGGGGAAGTAGTTGAGCATGTTGAACGTGGCGATCTTGAGGTTGCCCTCGGTGCCCAGGACGTCGTCGGGCGTGGCGTTGAGCGCGCGGGTGTCCTCGAAGGCAACGCCTTGGGCGGTGCCATCGGTCCCGGGCACCACGCGGGTCCGGGTGTCGAGACGCCACATGTCGAAGCGGTAGGTGAAGATCAACGGCTGCGCGAAGGTCACCTTGGCTCCCACGCGGGGCGAGTTCGTCGGGGTGAGCCACGGGAACCCGGCGACGTCCTCGACGGACGAGGCCGTGTAGTCGACGTCGGCGCCGTCGTCGAGCGTCACGCGGTGCGCCTCGTTCCAGGCGTTGTGCTCAGCCAGGGCCGTGGTGTCGTCAGCCGGGATCTCCTCGGTGCCGATGACGAGTGGTTCGATGCTGTTGGCCGCGAGACCGATCTCACCCTGCATCGCGAAGCCGAGCGACCCCGCCTGCGCCCAGGCGCTGCCGTCGTAGGAGTCGGAGACGGTGTAGTCGCCGGTGGGGAGGAACGCTTCACCCTCGTGGGCCTCGCGCAGTGCGGCGAGCTCGGCCGCGTCGGGGCAGTCGCCGGCCGTGCAGGTGGTGCCGGGGAGGTCGGTCCCAGGGACGACGGCCGGAAGCGGGGTCTGGAGGACCACCACGTCGCCGGCCTTCGACGGGCTGATCTCGGTCAGGCCGAAGTACTCGGTGACCTTGCCGGTCACGCGGACGGAGTCACCGATCGCCGGGGGCGTCTTCGCGCCCATGAAGACGAAGATAGCGTCGGACGCACCGGCCGTGTCGGGGTTGCCACCGGTCTGGATGTAGAAGCCACCCAGCTCGGTCAGGTGGGTCGACGAGCCGGTGCCGTAGCGGTTGTTGGTGTAGGCAGCCGTGACGACACCCTCGGTGGTCGCGAAGTCGTCGACGAACGGCGAGGTCGAACCCGTGCCCTGGAGGTCGGCGATGGTGCGTGCGGGGACGGGCACGACCGTGAGGTCGAACATGGTCTCTGCCGTGCGCGAGCCGCCATCGGTCACCTTCGCGGTGACCGGGAACGTGCCCTCGACCGCGGGCGTGCCGGAGACGACACCGGCAGCCGACATGGTCACGCCGGCGGGCAGGCCCGTCGCGGTCCATGAGTACGACGGCGCACCACCGGTGGACGACATGGTGAAGCTGGGCATCGTCTGGCTGACGTACGCCGACTTGTTGCCCGGGGTGGTCGCCACGAGCGGGTCAGGCGCCGCGACCACGATGTCGAAGGTCGTCGACGCGGTCGCAGACTTGTTGTCCGTGACGGTCGCAGTGACCTCGAACGTGCCTGTGGCAGTCGGGGTGCCCGCGACGACTCCGCCCTCAGAGATCGTCACACCGGCGGGCAGACCTGATGCGGCCCACGAGTAGGGCTTGGTACCGCCGCTCACCTTGACGGCGAACGACGGCATCGGGGTGTCGGCGAAGACCGCCTTGTCACCGGGGTCTGCGGCGGCGAGTGGGCCGGAGGTGTCGGCGATCGAGATGTTGTCGATGCCGATCCACTCGTCTGAGCCGACCGCGTCAGCGGTGAGCACGCGGACGTAGACCTCACCCTGGTTGTCCGTCGCGGGGGGCAACAGGACGTCTCGGTGCGTGACGAGCTGGGCGAGGCTCGGGCCCGAGCTGGCGTCGGCGATGTACCCGTCGGCGAGGTTCGTGTAGTTGCCCGCTCCGCCGACCCGGTACTGGACGGCGATCGGCTGCACCGAGTTGTCGGTGGTCGCGTCTATGTCACGGGCGTCGAACGAGAACTCGACACCAGTCTTGCCGGTGAGGTCGAGCCGGAACACGGCGTGTGGGACGCGGGCGGTGCCGCTGCCCTGGAGCGCGATCGTGTTGTCGCCCCCGGCCGCCGCCTCGAGGACACCACCTGCGGTGCTGCTTGGCGCGCCGTTCGCGATGACGTTCGTGACGAGTCCACCCGGGACCAGCACGGTCCGTGGGTCGACCCCCGTGGCGGCAGCCATTCCGTCGCCGCGGTAACCCTGCACACCGACGACAGCGGACCAGTTGTCGTTGGCTGAGATCAGATCGACGTTGGACCAGTCCTGCGTGTACGGCACGGTCGCGACCGCGACATCGACGTTCGCAGCGGCCGGGGCGGTGAACCCCACCGCCAGCGGCGCAGCCACGAGAGCCATGAGAGTCGTGAGGTTGAGCGCAGTGCGTAGCGTGCGTGAGGGCAACGTGGAGTCCCTTGGGATCGAGGGCCGCGAGAGAACCCGGACGGCGGCCGTCGAGAAGGGTAAGTCGGCCCACCGACAGGTGGGCAAGGACGATCTGCCATTCCCTCCGCAACAATTTGGTGAACATCCGCCCTACTTCCGCGATACCTCCGCCTTTTCGGGTGGAAAGTGTGACTCCTGGGACCAGTGGGGCCATTCGGGTTATCGTCATGCGGTGCGTGCCCGCCCTGCTGCCACCCTGTCCGTGATCGCGGCCCTGCCCCTCGTCCTCGCTGGAGCGTCGGCGCCGGCGTCCGGCGTCGACATCGGACAGATGCAGGGCAAGGCTCGCGCGACGTCCGAGCTCAGGCAGACCTCGTGGAGCTCGTACGCCGACTTCAAAACCGGCGAGCGCCGTGGCTTGAAGCTCGGTCGCGGGCAGGTGTCGCTGCTGAAGCCGAAGCGCCGCACCGTCGCCGGCAAGGCCTACGAAGCAGGCACCTGGACCTCGCCGTGGGCCACGCCCGGCTTCGGCGCCACCGCGATCATCCCGTCGTGGGAGGCCACCACACCCGGTCGCACGATGGTCCGGGTGGAGCTGCGGGCGCAGGACGCCACCGGTCGCACCGGCACCTGGGACACCGTGGCCGACTGGGCCCGCACCAACCGGCCCGTGCCCCGGACGACCTACTCCGGCCAGCCCGACGACCTAGGCCGGGTCAGCGCCGACACGTGGTTCGCCACGTCCGCCGTGACGGCGTACCAGCTGCGCGTCACCCTGATGCGGCCGAAGGGCTCGAGCAAGGCGGTCTGCCTCGAGCGTGTCGGCGCCATCGCCTCCGCCGACGCCTCGGCGCCCCGCGCCACCTCGCAGCCCGGTCCGGCAGCAGGCACCGTCCTGCCCGTGCCGACGTACTCGCAGATGGTGCACAGCGGCCACTACCCCGCGTGGGGCGGTGGCGGCGAGGCCTGGTGCTCCCCCACGTCGGTGGCGATGGTCCTCGGCTACTACGGCGTCTCCCCCACTCCCACCGGCATCGCGGCCGGTCACGTCGACGCCGTCGTCGACCACACTGCCAAGATGGTCTACGACCACGGCTACCGCGGCACCGGCAACTGGGCCTTCAACACGGCGTACGCCGCCACCCTCGTCGGCGGCGACTCCTACGTCACCCGGATGAGCGGGCTCCGCGAGGCCGAGGACTACATAGCGGCCGGCGTCCCGCTCATCGCCTCGATCGCCTTCGGCCGCAACCAGCTCGCCGGTGCCCCGATCTCGGCGAGCAACGGCCACCTGCTGGTGATCGTCGGCTTCGAGGCCGACGGCGACGTGGTGGTCAACGACCCGGCCGGCGCGACCAACGCCGACGTCCGCCGCGTGTACGACCGCGCCCAGTTCGAGCGGATCTGGATCGCCGCCTCCGGCGGGACGGCGTATGTCGTCCGCAACAACTAGCCCGCGCTGAACTCGACCGTGTGCCAGCCCGTGGCGCCGTCGGGGTCGGGGGACCGTACGACGCTGGTCTGGGTCTCGCCGTCCTTGCCGGTCGCCCGGACCCGGACCTCGTGGTCGCCCTCCGCCACGTCGATCGTCACCTTCCACTGCACCCAGGTGTCGACGGACGGGACGCCACCGAGCTCGGCGGGCGTCCACGCGCCGCCGTCGACCTGCACCTCGACGGACTCGATGCCGGTGTGCTGGTGCCAGGCGACGCCGCCGAACGACACCGGACCGGCCGCGACGTCGTCCCCGGAGCGCGGGACGTCGATGCGCGAGGCGATCTTGACCGGCCCCTCCGCCGACCAACCCCTGGTCGTCCAGTAACCCGTCGACTTCGCGAAGGTGCTCACCTCGAGGTCGACGACCCACTTGGTGGCGGAGACGTAGCCGTAGAGGCCGGGCACGATGGTGCGCACCGGGAAGCCGTGCTCGATGGGCAGCGGACGGCCGTTCATCGCCACGGCGAGCATCGCGTCGCGGTCGTCGGTCAGGGCCTCGAGCGGGGTCGCGCACGTCCAGCCGTCGTGCGAGGTCTGCAGCACGCAGTCGGCGTCTTCGGAGACGCCGAGCCCGGCGAGCAGGTCGGCGATGCGGATGCCGCTCCAGCGGGCGTTGCCGACCAGACCGCCGCCGACCTCGTTGCTCACGCAGTTGAGGGTGATCCACGACTCCGTCATCCGGCGCGCGACCAGCTCGGAGAAGCTGAGGGTCAGCTCGCGATCGACCATGCCGTGGATGCGCAGGGACCACTCCTCCGGCTCGATGGTCGGCTTCGCGATGGTCGTGTCGATCAGGTAGAAGTCGTCGTTGGGGGTCTGCCAGGGCGCGATGCCGGAGAGGCCCACGGACGTGCTCGGGGGCGCCTGACGGCGGGTGACACCGGGGAGGCGGAGCAGGCGCCGGCTGACCTCGACGTGCCGGCGGCCGGCACCCACCAGTCGCCCGGCGGCGGAGATGCCGACCACGGCGACCCCGACGGCGCCGGCGACCAGGAGGAACACCCGACGCTCCGGTGACGCGAGGTCGGGGCGGCTGCGTCCGCGGTCGAGGGCGTCGGTGAGCGCGGAGTGCACCGTCACCCAGGTGAGCAGGCCGACGGCGACCGGCAGGGCATCCACGAGCCCTGCTCCGCGCTGGCTGAGGACGGCGACCAGTCCGATCACGGCGAGCGGGACCCAGACCAGCAAGGGCCGGTACCAGCCGCCACGCCTCATCAGCCCGGCGAGGGCGAACAGGCCCACGAGCAGGAGGAGCACGACTCCGACGAGGAACGGCTTGTCCCAATGGCCGAGCACCGCGATCGCCCGCTCGGCCACCGGGCCGGGCGTGAGGCGGATGACCACCTCGGACACCGCCACCACCGGCGCCTCGCGGATGGTGAGCACCATCGCGGTCGCGTAGCTCGTCGCCAGGCCGGCCAGACCGGCCAGCACGCCGGCGAGCACCCACGGGGCACGGCGATCGGTCACACGTCCATTGTGACGGGGCGTCCGGCATGATGCCGACGTGACCTCCCCCCTCCCGACCCCGCGGATCGGCATCGGCACCGACGTGCACCGGCTCGTCGCCGGCGTGCCGATGCACCTCGCCGGCCTCGCCTGGCCCGACGAGCCGGCTGGGCTCGAGGGCCATTCCGACGCCGACGTGGCCGCCCACGCCGCGTGCGACGCGCTGTTCTCGGCTGCCGGGCTCGGCGACCTGGGGAGCAACTTCGGCACCTCGGCCCCCGAGTGGGCCGGTGCATCGGGCGCGGCGCTGCTGGAGGAGACCGCCCGCCGGGTGCGCGCCGCTGGCTGGGAGATCGGCAACGTCGCCGTGCAGGTGATCGGCAACGTGCCGCGCCTCGGGCCGCGCCGCGACGAGGCCGTCGCCGCCCTGACCGCCGCGCTCGACGCCCCGGTCAGCCTGTCCGCCACCACGACCGACGGCCTGGGGCTCACCGGCCGCGGCGAGGGCGTGGCCGCGATCGCCACCGCGCTCCTCACCCGCTGAGGCTGCCGTGTCCGTCGCTGTCATCATCCTCGCCGCCGGCTCGGGCAGCCGCGTCGGCGCCGAGGTCAACAAGGTGCTGCTGCCGCTGCGGGGCGTGCCGGTGCTGGTGTGGTCGGTGCGCGACGCGCTCGCGCTGCCAGACGTACGCCGGCTCGTGCTCGTCGTCCGCCCCGAGGACCGCTCCGCCGTCGAGTCCGCTGTCGCGCCCCACCTCGGCGACCGGGAGGTGCTGGTCGTCGACGGTGGACCGACACGCCACGCGTCGGAGTGGGCGGCGCTGCGCGTAGTCGCCGACGACATCGAGTCGGGCGAGGTCGATGTCGTCGTCGTCCACGACGGCGCCCGGCCGCTCGCGGGGCGTGCCCTGTGGGAGGCGGTGACCGACGCCGCCCGCGAGGTGGGCGGCGCCATCCCGGTGGTCCCGGTGACCCACCTGCTCCACCGCGACCAGCGGGTCGTCGGCGAGCGCGTGGGCGGCGTGCAGACGCCGCAGGCGTTCCGTGGTCACGACGTGCTGGCCGCCTACCGGGCGGCGTCGGCCGACGGCTTCGAGGGCACCGACACCTCGGCGTGCGTCGCCGCCTACCGCGACGTCGAGGTCGCAGCAGTGCCCGGCAGCGCGCTCAACCTCAAGGTGACCTTCCCCGAGGACGTCGCGCTGGCGGAGGAGCTCAGCCCGACCGGCTGGTGAGCGCGTCGAGGAGGCGTGCGTCGTCGGGCGACGACACGCGGCGGCCCTCCGGGGGAGCCTCGAGCGTGTCGACCGCATGGCCGGCCGCGGCGAGCGCGGCCACCGACCTGGCGAGGTCGGCGGACGGCGGCTGAGCGAGCGTGGCCAGGCGGGCGGCCGGGATGACGAGGGGCGAGGCCACGGCCACCAGGGCGTCGCGGTCCAGCGTCTCGCCGACGATTGGCCCGGCCGCTCCGTCGGCCACCACCTTGACGGTGTCGGTCACCGGGCGGGTGCCCACGACCGGTCGCCCGGTCGTGCGCGACTGCGCGAGGCACGCGGCGATGAACGCCGGCGGTGTCATCGGGCACAGCGCGTCGTGGAGGACGAGGTCCTCCCCGGACTCGACCACCGCCTCCCACGGAACGGTGGCGTCCACGAGGTCGACCCCCGCCTCACCCAGCGCCCAGGCAGCGCAGGCGACGAGTGCCTCGCCGTGGATCAGCGTGTAGGGCAGGGCCCCGCGGTCCTCGTCCAGAACGAGACCGAGGCCCCTGGGAACGTCGTCCCAGGGGCCTCGGTCAGCGTCGTCCACGCTCAGGAGGCGAGCACCTCGTCGAGCATCGCCTCGGCCTTGTCCTCGTTGGTCTTCTCGGCGAGCGCGAGCTCGGAGACCAGGATCTGACGGGCCTTGGCGAGCATGCGCTTCTCGCCGGCGGAAAGCCCGCGGTCACGCTCGCGGCGCCACAGGTCGCGCACGACCTCCGACACCTTCATCACGTCGCCGGAGTGCAGCTTCTCCAGGTTGGCCTTGTAGCGCCGCGACCAGTTGGTCGGCTCCTCGACGTGGGCCGCCCGAAGCACGTCGAAGACGCGGTCGAGACCCTCCTTGTCGACGACGTCGCGCACGCCGACCAGATCGAGGTTGCAGGCCGGCACGCGCACGACCAGGTCCTGCTGGGCGACAATCCTGAGGACGAGGTACTGCCGGTCCTCTCCCTTGATCGTCCGCATCTCGATGTCCTCGATGACCGCGGCCCCGTGATTGGGATAGACGACCGTTTCGCCAACGGTGAAAGTCATATGTTCAGTTCCCCTTCCTAGGTGAACATTCTAACACGGGTTCGAGACACCTCCCGCCGCGTTTTCGCAGGTCAGAGGCCATGTCCGGGCTTGACAAGTCGACTGTTGCTGTGTTCCGGACCGCTCCGACCCGCCGCTCGGTCATACTGCGGCCCATGCTCCGGGCCCAAGCGATGCAGCCGTCGGTGCTCCTCGTCCGGGCGGCGCACCCGCGCCAGGCACTGGTGACCGCAGCCGCGCTGGGCGCGGCCGCCGCCATCGCCGGACGACCGTTGCGCGAGGTCGGGCTCGTCGCCGCGACGGTGCTGGTGGGCCAGGCGCTGCTCGGCTGGGCCGACGACCTCACCGACCGGGAGCGCGACGCCCGCCGACGGCCGGACAAGCCCCTCGCGTCCGGCCGGCTCGACACCGGGACGGTGTGGTTCGCCCTCGCCTGCGCCTTCCTGCTGGTCGCACCTCTCGCCGTGGCCCACGGCCGCCGCGCCGCAGCGGCGTACCTCGCTCTCCTCACGGTCTCCGCCGTCGGCGACCGCTTCCTCCACGCCCGGGCCCTGTCGTTCGTCCCGTGGATGGCGAGCTTCGCGCTCTACCCCGTGTTCCTGGCGTACGGCGGCTGGGCCGGCGTCGGCTCGTCGACCCCACCGACGCCGGTGATGGTCGCCCTGGCCGCTGCCCTCGGCCTCGGCGTCCACGTGCTGCTGGCCCTGCCGGGCCTCGTGGACGACCACGAGGAGGGCGAGAAGTCGTTCCCGATGCTGGTGGCGCTGCGCACCGGCACCCCCCGCCTGCTCCTGCTGGCGGGCGTCTGGACGGCCCTCGTCGTCGCCGCGATCCTGATCGCAGGGCGGACCGTCGGACTGACCTGAGCCGACGCTAGGCTGTCGCCCATGCGACTCCGATCCCTCGCGACCGCCGCCGCGGTCATCGCTCTCGCCGCACCGCTGACCTCGTGTGGGTTCGACTACGCCACCGAGCGCGACTACACCCCCGCCGGCGGCGCCAACAACCGCGAGGGCGTCGTGGACCTGCTCTCCGCGGTCGTGGTCTCGGGCACCGAGGGGTCGGGCACGTTCGTCGCCTCGCTCGCCAACAACGACACCGAGGAGCAGAGCCTCACCGGGATCTCCGGGGTGTCCGGCAGCGACGGTGCGACCATCGAGGCCCCCGAGTTCGAGCCTGTCACCGTCCCGGCCGACGGCCTGGTCAACCTGGCCGAGCCGGCCGCCGACATCGTCCTGACCGGCGACTTCACCGCGGGCGACTTCGTCCCCCTGTCCTTCGACTTCGGCAACGGTGAGCGCATCTCGTTCAACGTCCCGGTCGTCGCCGACGACTCCGGCTACTGGGAAGGCATGGACGCCTCATGACGCACACGCTCGTCCTGCTCCGCCACGGCGAGAGCGAGTGGAACGCCAAGAACCTCTTCACCGGCTGGGTCGACGTCGACCTCACCGAGAAGGGCCGCGCCGAGGCGGTCCGCGGGGGCGAGCTGCTGGTCGAGGCCGGGCTGCTGCCCGACATCGTGCACACCTCGCTGCAGCGCCGGGCGATCACCACCGCCCACCTGTCGCTCGACGCCGCCGACCGCCACTGGATCCCGGTCAAGCGCTCGTGGCGGCTCAACGAGCGGCACTACGGCGCGCTCCAGGGCAAGGACAAGAAGCAGACCCTCGACGAGTTCGGCGAGGAGCAGTTCATGCTCTGGCGCCGCTCCTTCGACACCCCCCCCCCGCCGCTCGACGACTCCTCGGAGTTCTCCCAGGCCGGCGACCCGCGCTACGCCGACCTCGGCGACGAGCTGCCGCGCACCGAGTGCCTCAAGGACGTCATCGCCCGGTTCCTCCCCTACTGGGAGGCCGAGATCGTGCCCGACCTGCAGTCCGGCCAGACCGTCCTCGTCGCAGCCCACGGCAACAGCCTCCGGGCGCTGGTCAAGCACCTCGACCAGATCAGCGACGAGGACATCGCCGGGCTCAACATCCCCACCGGCATGCCGCTGGTCTACCGCCTCGACGACGACATGCGCCCCACCGTCGCCGGCGGCGAGTACCTCGACCCAGAAGCCGCCGCAGCGGCCGCCGCCGCCGTCGCCAACCAGGGTCGCTGAGCTCGGACCGACGGGCGTCGACTCCCGCCGGACGAGCGGTGAGTGACGCAGGTTTACCGCGCTCAGAAGATGTCTCAGTCACCGCTCGGCGAGGTAGAGCCGGCTGAGCGGTGAGTGACGCAGGTCTACCGCGCTCAGAAGATGTCTCAGTCACCGCTCGGCGAGGTAGAGCCGGCTGAGCGGTGAGTGACGCAGGTTTTCCGCGCTCAGAAGATGTCTCACTCACCGCTCGGCGAGCCAGAGCCGACTGAGCGGTGAGTGAGGCAGGTTCCGCACGCTCAGAAGATGTCCCACTCACCGCTCGTACAGGCAGAGCGCGGCAAGCGGAGTAGGAGCGGCAGGGTGGCGTACGTCAGTCGCGCGGGGGCAGGTCGCCGGTGACCACGAAGACGACCCGGTTGGCGACCGAGACCGCGTGGTCGGCGATCCGCTCGTAGTAGCGGCCGAGCAGGGCGATGTCGACCGCGGCCTCGACGCCGTGCTGCCAGTCGGTGGACAGCAGCTCGGTGAAGCTGCGGCGTCGCAGCTGGTCCATCACCTCGTCGTCGCGACCGAGCTCGATGGCGGCCTCGACGTCGCGGTCGACGATGATGTCGCGCACCCGCCGCACCATGTCCTCGGCCGTCCCGGCCATCAGCTCCATCGTCGGGCGCAGCTCGTCGGGCACGGCGACGGACGGCACCCGCAGGCGGGCGATCTTGGCGACGTGGACCGACAGGTCGCCCATCCGCTCGAGCTCGCTGACCATGCGCAGCGCGGAGACGATCATGCGCAGGTCGCCGGCCACCGGCTGCTGCAGCGAGAGCAGCGCGAACGCCGTGTCGTCGACCCGCTCCCGCGCCGCGTCGATGGCCTTGTCGTTGCTGATCACCTGGTCCGCGGTGTGCACGTCGCCGCTCAGCAGCGCCTTGGTGGCCTCTCGTACGGCGACCTCGACCTCGGCACAGATGTCGGATAGGTCGGCGAAGATGCCGTCGAGCTGGTCATGGAAAGCCTCACGCATGCCGCGCACTGTAGGCAGCCCAAGCGAACAGATGTGCGTGCTCGATGAACGAGGGATGAACACTCCGTGCTGCCCGTCCATCCGGCCGGGCGGCCGGTCGCCGGTGCGTACGATGTGAGCGTGGATCCGACGACGCAGGCTGCCCTGGCGGCACTCGTCGGAGCCATCGTGGCAGGGGGCGCGGTCCTCGCGTGGCACATCAGCGACCGCCAGCGCCACACCATCCCCGAGGTGGAGCCACCCGTCGTGCAGGCAGGCGTCGCGGCCGTCCTGAGCATCCTGCGATCGAGCGCTGTCGTGGTGGACGAGTCCGACCACGTCCTCAAGGCCTCGGCGCCGGCGTACGCCTTCGGGCTGGTGCGCGGCGACACGGTCCTGGTGCCCGAGCTGCTCGACCTCATCGCGCAGGTACGCCGCGACGGGCAGATCCGCGAGAGCGACCTCGACATGCCCGCACCGGACGGTGGGCTCACCCGTACGCTCACCGCGCGCGTGGCGCCGCTGGGCGCCCGGCTGGTGCTGGCGCTCGTCGAGGACCAGACCCGCGAGCGGCGCGTGGAGGCCGTGCGCCGCGACTTCGTGGCCAACGTCAGCCACGAGCTGAAGACCCCCGTCGGCGCGATCCGGCTGCTCGCCGAGGCCGTCACCGACGCGGCCGACGACCCGGAGGCCGTGCAGCGCTTCGCCGGGCGGATGCTCACCGAGAGCGACCGGCTCTCCAAGCTGGTCCAGCAGATCATCGAGCTCTCCCGGCTGCAGGGCCACGACCCGCTCGAGACACCCGTCATGGTGGACCTCGACGCCGCCGTGGCCACGGCCGTCGACACCAGCGCGATGGAGGCGGCCGCGAAGCAGATCGTCGTCGAGTCGCGCGGCGAGCCCGGCCTGGAGGTCTTCGGGTCCCAGGAGCAGATCGGCGCGGCGGTCAGCAACCTCGTCGCCAACGCGGTCGCCTACTCCAACGCCGGCTCGCGCGTCGTCGTCACGACCCGGTCGGAGGGCAACCAGGTGCAGATCTCCGTGGTCGACCAGGGCATCGGCATCCCCGCCGAGGACATCGACCGCATCTTCGAGCGCTTCTACCGCGTGGACCCGGCGCGCCACCGCTCGACCGGCGGCACGGGCCTCGGCCTGTCGATCGTCAAGCACGTCGCGGCGACCCACGGTGGCGACATCGCGGTGTGGTCGGTGCAGGGGCAGGGCTCGACCTTCACCCTCACCCTCCCCCACCACCCGGAGTCCGCCCGCACCACGACCCCGGTCGAGGTCGTCGCGCCCGCGCGTCCCAGGGCCGGCGATGATCCCGCACCACGCAGAGCCCAGCAGGAGATGCAGAAATGAGCACCGCATGACCCGCGTACTCGTCGTCGAGGACGAAGAGAGCTACAGCGACGCCCTCGCCTACATGCTCCGCAAGGAGGGCTACGAGGTCGCGATCGCCGCCGACGGCAACACCGCCCTCACGGAGTTCGACCGCTTCGGTCCCGACATCGTGCTGCTCGACCTGATGCTCCCGGGCATCCCGGGCACGGAGGTCTGCCGGCAGATCCGCCAGACCTCCTCGGTCCCGGTGATCATGGTCAGCGCCAAGGACGACGAGGTCGACAAGGTGGTGGGCCTCGAGCTGGGCGCCGACGACTACGTCACCAAGCCCTACTCCCCGCGCGAGCTGGTGGCGCGGATCCGTGCGGTGCTGCGGCGCGGCCACGAGCCCGACCTCATGCCCGACACCCTCGAGGCCGGTCCGGTCCGGATGGACGTCGAGCGCCACGTCGTGACGGTCGACGGGTCGGAACAGCGGCTGCCGCTCAAGGAGTTCGAGCTGCTGGAGATGTTCCTGCGCAACCCGGGCCGGGTGCTCACCCGGGGCCAGCTGATCGACCGCGTCTGGGGCTCGGACTACGTCGGCGACACCAAGACCCTCGACGTGCACGTCAAGCGGCTGCGCGCCAAGCTGGAGCCCGACCCGGGCGAGCCGAAGTACCTCGTGACCGTGCGCGGGCTCGGCTACAAGCTCGACCTCTGACGCTCGGGTTCGGCGGCGTACGGCGGGATGTCGGCGTACGACGTCCGAAATGCGCTGGCGGCCGGTCATGACCGTACCTAGCCTTGACTTGTGACGACCACGACCCAGACCGCCGCGAGCGCCCGCACCACGACCGCCCCCGCTCCCTGGCTCCCGGTCGCTGCCGGCGCGGTCACCCTGGTGATGTGGGCGTCGGCGTTCGTGGTGATCCGGCACGTGGCGCACGACGTGAGCCCCGGCGCGCTCGGGGCGGGCCGGCTGCTGGTCGCCGCGCTGGTCGTCCTGCCCCTGGTGCTGCGCCGCGGCTGGGTGCGCCCCACCCGCCGGGAGTGGACCCTGCTCGCGGCCGGCGGCGTCGGCTGGTTCGGCGTCTACAACCTCGCCCTGAACGCCGGTGAGCGCCACGTCGACGCCGGCACCGCGGCGATGATCATCCAGATCGGCCCCGTCATCGTCGCCCTGCTCGCGATCCCGCTGTTCGGCGAGCGGATGCACGCGTGGCTGCTGGGCGGCATGGTCGTCGGCTTCGCCGGCGTCGCGGTCATCGCACGCGGGTCCTCGACCGACGCGAACGCCAGCCTCCTCGGCGTGGGCCTCGTGCTCGTCGCAGCGGTGATGTACGCCGTCGGGGTGCTGACCCAGAAGGTCCTGCTGCGCCGCCTGCCGTCCGTGCAGGTCGTCTTCGTGTCGTTCCTGATGGGGGCGCTCATCTGCCTGCCGTTCGCCGGTGACCTGCCGGGCATCGTCGCCGACGGCGGCGCCGGCCTGTGGTGGATCGTCTACCTGGGGGTCTTCCCCACCGCGGTCGCCTTCACCACGTGGGCCTTCGCGCTGACCCACACCGACGCCGGGGCCCTGTCACTGACGACGTTCCTGGTGCCGGGCATCGCCACCCTCGTGGCGTGGCTGACGATCGACGAGGTGCCGCCCACGCTCAGCTTCGTCGGGGGCGCGCTGGCCATCGCCGGCGTGCTGATGACGCGGCGCAAGCCCAAGGCGGCGCGCCAGGCGCAGAGCTAGGCCTCGAGCCAGCCGCGGAAGGCCTCGAGGTTGCGGGTCGACTCACCGCGGGAGATGCGCCACTCCCACTCCTTGCGGATGGAGGTGGCGAACCCGAGCTCCAGGATCGCGTTGAACGACTCGTCGGCGTTAGCGAGCACCGAGCCGAGGATCCGGTCGAGCTCGTCGGGGTCGACCGACGCCAGCGGCAGGCGCGCCTCGAGGTAGATGTCGCCGTGGCGGTCGACGGCGAACGAGACGGCGTACATCCTGAGGTTGCGCTCGAGCAGCCAGCGGTGCACGCGAGGATGGTTCTCGTCCGGGTTGCGGCACACGAAGGCGTGCACGCCCAGCGCGTGGGGGCCGACGTCGAGACGGACGGGGGTCTGCAGCTTCTTCTCGCCCGGCAGGGTGAGCGAGAAGCTCGCGCCCTCGACTCCCTCGCGGGTCGTCTCGTCGTGCTCGATGTCGTTGGCGGTGAGGTAGTCGCGCACCACGTCGACCGCGGACGTGACGGGGCTGGTTGCCGTCATGACGCCATCTCAGCACGCATGCGCCCGCTGGCCCGCTCGTACGCCGCGAGCGTCCGCTCCGCGGTGCGCTCCCACGAGAAGTCCTGCGCGTGGGCCACCGCGCCGCGGCCGAGGCGGGCGACCAGCTCCGGGTCGTCGATCAGGCGGCGCAGGCTGCCGGCCCAGTCGCGGGGCTCGTGGGTGTCGACGAGCAGCCCGCTCACGCCGTCGCGGACCACCGTGGTGAGCCCGCCGACCGCCGCGGCCACCACGGGCGTACCGGTCGCCTGCGCCTCGACGGCGACGAGGCCGAACGACTCGTTGTAGGACGGGACGGCGACCGCGGTGGCCGCCGACGTCCACACGGCCAGCTCGCGCTGGCTGACCGGCGGCACGAACCGCACGACGTCGTCGATGCCGAGGGCGGCCGCCAGGTCGGCGAGCGCCGTGGGGTGCTCGAGGCCCGATCCGGACGGACCGCCCACGACGGGCACGACGAGCCGGTGACGGAGGGGCGGGTCCTGCTCGAGCAGCACCGCGACCGAGCGCAGCAGCACGTCGGGCGCCTTCAGCGGCTGGATCCGGCCGGCGAACAGGAGCACCGCCGCGTCCTCGGGTAGGCCGAGCTCCCGGCGGGCCTCGACACGACCGCGGGGCGCGAAGACGGAGAGGTCGACGCCGGGGTGGATCACCTCGACGGCGTCGGGGCGCGCGTCGTAGAGGTCGATGAGCTGGCGGGCCTCGGTCTCGGTGTTGGCGACAAGCAGGTCGGCGGCCTCTACCACCTGCTCCTCGCCGATCACCCGGGACGCCGGCTCCGGGGTGTCGCCCTCGGCCAGGGCCTCGTTCTTGACCTTGGCCATGGTGTGCATCGAGTGCACGAGGGGGACGTTCCAGCGGTCCCGGGCCAGCGCGCCGACCTGGCCGGAGAGCCAGTAGTGGGAGTGGACGGCGTCGTAGTGGCCCAGCGGCTGCATGGCCTCGGTGCGCAGCACCTCGCGCGCGAAGGTGCACAGCTGGCCGGGCAGCTCGCCCTTGGTGAGTCCCTCGAACGGTCCGGCGGCCACGTGGCGCACGAGCACGCCGTCGGCGGCCTCGACGACCTGCGGCAGGGTGGAGGAGGTCGCCCGGGTGAAGACGTCGACCGCGATGCCCTGGGCGGCCAGCCGGCGGGAGAGCTCGATCACGTAGACGTTCATCCCGCCCGCGTCGCCCGTGCCGGGCTGGTCCAGCGGTGAGGTGTGCAGGCTGATCATCGCGACCCGCTCGCCCACGTTGCCTCCTCGAGACCTCGATTGCGCGCCCCGGTCAGGGCACCTCAGGCACAACCGCGTAGCGCCTCCCAGGATTCCCCGAGGGCCCGCCTGTCAGCGGACGTGGGCGCCGGCCGGGCGACGGCTGCCCGAGCGACCGCGGGCGCGCAGCAGCCCGAGCCCGCCGAGGAACGCCGCGACGACGCCCCAGAAGCCGTCGTACCACCCCGGGTCAGCGGGTCGGAACGCCTCGATGACCGAGAGGGCGAGGAGGCCGGACGCCACGGCGACGACGGCGCGCACGCCCATGGCGTCGCCCTTGACGAGGGTGGTGCCGAACACCGCCGCCGCCACCATCAGGAACACGAGGCCGGCGACGCGCAGGGCGTCGAGGAGAAGGCCGTCGCCGCCGCCGAGCAGCGCGCGCAGGATCAGCAGCACGCCGCCCAGGAGGGCGAGCGACGACGCAGCGAGCTTGGCAGGAGGCATCGGACGAGTGTGCCACGCCTCACCCCGACGGGCGATCCGGGGCGCCGTCCGACCGGCCGGCCCGACGCTCAGGGCTCGTCGGTGCCCTGGTGGAAGCGCTGCTGCCACTGGCCGCCGACGCGCACCCAGAGGCTGCTGCGCAGCGTCGACCGCTCGTCGGCCAGCGCCCGCCAGAGCAGCAGGATCGTGTCGCGGTCGACCCGCTCCACCGACACCACGTCGAGGCTCACCGGCTCGATCGGGCCGATCTCGGCCAGCGCGTCGTCCCGGGTCCACAGGCGGCCCGACCGGCCGACCTCCCGCCACTCGGCGTGCAGCAGGGCGGCGACGGCCGCTCGGTCGCCGCGCACCTCGTCGGTCAGCAGCGCCCGCTCCATCGCGACGACGTGCTCCTCGTCGGTGGCCACCGTGTGGTCGAGGTCGCTGAACAGGTCGGGCTCCTCCTCGACCTGCCCCACCCTCGCCTCGGGGTGGGACGTGCTGCTGCCCGCGAAGCCCGGCCCCGCGTCGGGCTCCTCGCCACGCTGGTAGGCGGACGCGGCGGCGTTGGCGCGCCGGTCCGCAGCCTCGTTGAGCTCGTGGCCGGCATGGCCCTTGACCCACTCGAAGCGGACCCGGTCCCGGCGTCCCTCCATGGCGGCGTCGAGCGCCTTCATCAGCTCGACGTTGAGCACCGGCTTGCCGTCGCTCTTCTTCCAGCCCTTGCGCTTCCAGCCCGGCATCCACTTGGTGACCGAGTCGATGACGTACTTGCTGTCGCAGAAGACGTGCAGCTCGTCGTCGACGTGCGCGGTCTGCTGGAGCAGGTCCAGGACGGCCATCAGCTCGCCCATGTTGTTGGTGCCGCGCGGCCAGCCGCCGGACGCCCAGCAGTCGTCGTCGACGTACCACGCCCAGCCGGCGGGGCCGGGGTTGCCGAGTGCCGAACCGTCAGCCGCCGCGATGATCACGGGGACATATTGGCAGGATGGCCGCATGAGCGATGACAGCACCCAGACCCGCACGGCCGTCGTCACCGGTGCGTCCAGCGGCATCGGCGCCGCGACGGCCCGCGCCCTGGCGGCCCAGGGTTTCCGGGTCGTCTGCGCCGCCCGCCGCACGGACCGGATCGCTGACCTGGCCGCCGAGATCGGGGGTGAGGCGATCACCTGCGACATCACCGACCAGGCGTCCGTCGACGCGCTGGCGGCCGCGGTGCCGACCTGCCACGTGCTGGTCAACAACGCCGGTGGCGCCGTGGGCGTCGACCGGGTCGACGGGGCCGACCTCGACGCCTGGCGCTGGATGTACGACGTCAACGTCCTCGGCCTGGTCCGCGTGACCAAGGCGCTGCTGCCCGCGCTGCGCGCCAGCGGTGACGCGGTGATCGTCAACGTCGGGTCGACGGCCGGGCGCTGGGCCTACGAGGGCGGCGCCGGCTACACCGCGGCCAAGCACGGCGTGAAGGTGGTGTCCGAGACCCTGCGGCTCGAGCTCAACGGCGAGCCGGTCCGGATCAGCGAGGTCGCCCCCGGCATGGTCCGGACCGACGAGTTCTCGCTCGTGCGCTTCGGCGGGGACCAGGAGCGCGCCGACGCGGTGTACGCCGGTGTCGACCAGCCGCTGCTGGCCAAGGACGTGGCCGACGCCATCGCGTGGGTCGCCACCCGGCCCTCGCACGTCGACATCGACGAGCTGGTGATCAAGCCCCGTGCCCAGGCTGCGGCACACAAGGTCCACCGCTCCTGAGAGATGGCAGACTGCCGCGCGTGAAGACCATCGGACTCGTCGGCGGCATGAGCTGGGAGAGCAGCGCGGCCTACTACCGCGACCTCAACCTCGGGATGCGCGAGCGCCTGGGCGGGCTCGCCTCCCCGCGGCTGGCCATGACCACGGTCGACTTCGCGGAGGTGACCCACCTGGAGGACGAGGAACGCTGGGACCAGGTCGGCGTCCTGCTCGCCGACGCCGCCCGCGGGGTCGAACGGGCCGGCGCCGACTTCCTGCTGCTGTGCACCACGACGTTCCACAAGGTCGCCGACCAGGTCGAGGAGGCGGTCGGCATCCCGCTGCTGCACCTCGGCGACGTCGTGGCGGAGGCGGTCCGGGCAGCGGGTGTCGAGACCGTGGGGCTGATCGGCACGAAGGTCGCGATGTCGGAGTCGTTCTTCGTCGAACGGCTTGCGGGGCACGGCCTGTCGGTCGTGGTGCCCGACGCCTCGCACCACGACTTCCTCAACGACGCGATCTACGAGGAGCTCGTGCACGGTGTCGTGCTCCCCCGCACCCGCAGCCGCGTGGTGTCGATCATCGAGGAGCTGTGGGACGCCGGCGCCGGTGGCGTGCTGCTGGGCTGCACCGAGCTCGAGCTGCTGGTCAAGCAGGCGGACGTCGAGCTGCCCGTCTTCCCCTGCACGACGCTCCACGTCCAGGCCGCGCTCGACGCGGCCCTCGCCGACGGCTAGAGCGGCAGGCCGTACGCCGTCGCGAGCCACCGCAGGCTCGTCCAGGCCGGCGCGAGCCGATCGGTCGCCCCGGCCGACGCCGGCAGCCCCGTGCGGAGCACTTGCGACCGAGCACCCTCGGTGCTGACCAGGAGCTCGTCGCCCGCCACGGCGACGCCCTCGCCCTGGTCCTGGTCGGGCATCGGCCACGACTCCACGCCCTGCCACGACGGGAAGGCCGACAGGTGCGCCGTCGAGTAGGTGCGCATGACCACCCCGCCACCGCCCGGCAGAAAGGTCGCGTCGGTGACGATGCCCGGCGCCGTGGCGACCTCGGTCAGGCGGTTGGGACGGTCGGCGCGCAGCCGGAGAGGGGCGGCGTACACCGTGCCGGCGAAGACGCCCTTGGTGACGACGAAGAGCTGGCCCGTCACGGGGTGGCGCAGCAGCGCCTCGGCGTCGCGCGCGCCGTCGGGGAAGACGAGGTCGTAGGCCTCGGGAGCGACGTCGCGGTCGCCGCGCCCGACCGGGACCCGGAGCACCGACACCGCGTCGCGGGCGTGCTGGTTGTCGCCGATGTCGGCGACCCACACGTGGCCGGGACCGGCCGGCGCCAGCGCCTCGACGTCCACCGGGTCGGTCGGCCAGGTGGTGACGCCGACGGTGGCGCCCGTCGTCGGGTCGACCGCGAACACCCGGCCCGAGTCACCCGAGTCGTTGGTGGTCACGACCAGGCCGTCGTCGCGCCCTGCTCCCGGCAGCACCACGAGCCCGCTGGACTCGACGATCTCGGGGTCCTGGAAGCGGAACGCCGGGTGGTCGGCCGCGTCCGGCGCGCCGGCCGCCGCCCCGAGCAGGAACGGGACCGCGACCAGCGCGGCGACGGCGATCCGGCGACGGTCAGCCATGCCCGAGCAGCTCGCCGAGCCGGGGCCGGACGCCCCAGGCGGCGAGCAGGTCGTCGTACTCCCGAGCCGCCTCGGAGCCGTCGGCCCCGGTCCGCACCGCCCGCAGCAGCGTGTTGCGTGGGGTGTGCGCGCTCTCGACGAACTCGACGACGTCCACCCGGTATCCCTCGCGGCGCAGCAGCGCGGCGCGCAGCGCGTCGGTGAGGGTGTCGGCGAAGCGCTCGCGCAGGATGCCGTGACGGGTCAGCATGGCGTAGGGCCCGGGGACGTCCGTCGTGCGGAGCTGGGCGGCGATGTCGTGGTGGCAGCACGGTGCCGCGAGGACCAGCGGGGCCTCCCACCCGAGTGCCCGGCCGAGGGCGTCGTCCGTGGCGGTGTCGCACGCGTGGAGCGCCAGCACGACGTCGGGTGCCTGCTCGAGGCTGGCGTCGGCGATCGACCCGACCACGAAGTCGGCGTCGATGCCGAGGTCGGCGGCGACGCGCGAGTTGTGGTCGGCGGACTGCTGCTTGACGTCGACGCCGGTCATCCGCACCGGGAAGCGGTCGGAGAGGTACGCGTGGGCGGCGAACGTCAGGTAGGCGTTGCCGCAGCCCAGGTCGACCACCCGCAACGGGTCGTCTGCCGTGGGGGTCCGCACCCGACCCTGCGCGACGGCCTCGGCCAGGCTCGCGTCGAGCAGCCGGACGAACTCCTCCACCTGGCGGTACTTCGCCTGCCGGCTCGGCTTCACGCGACCCTGGGCGTCGCTGATGCCGAGGGCGAGGAGCACCGGGTGGTCCTCGGCGAGCAGCCGGTCCTTGGCCCGGTCGTGGTCGCGGGACGGCGCCACCTCCTCGGCGCGCGTCGAGGTGTGCAGAAGCGGCACGCCCTTCTTCGTCACCCGCAGCTGGTGGGTGGCGGTGGAGGTGTCGACGTGCCAGTTGGCGAAGGGCTCCGCGAGCAGCGCGTCGACGGCCTGCTCCGCCGCCTCCCCCACCGGGTGGTTGGTCGTGTGCGCCTGCTTGGCGTCGTACGACGTCACCTGCAGGTGGCGCCCGGCGCGCAGGTCGACGACGCGCACCTCGACGCGGCGGACCTCACGTCCCTCGACGACCGGCACCGGCTGTCCCTTGCGTCGCCCGCTCGCGAGCGCGCGCACGAGGTGGTCGGCGTCGAGGACCGCCGACCGGACGGTGGCGAGCTCAGCCGGGGTGGTGCTCACAGCACGGCGGCGAGGAAGACGATGAGGATCAGCGCCCCCAGGGCCACCGGGATCACGAGACGGCGGTGGCGGGGGTTCATGCGTCTCATCCTAGTGACCGGGCCCCCGGCCACTCATTCCTCGTCACCAGTGCTCGAGCGACTCCCCGAACACGGTGGCCAGGTCGTCGGCCGTGACGTCGACCGGCGCGGTGGCGAGCAGCCGCTGCTGCTTCAGCGCCCCGTCGACCAGGTCGTCCACGTCGGCGCGCTCGAAGCCCAGCTCGGCCAGGCCGCTCGGCAGGCCCACGTCGCGCATCAGGCCGCGCAGCACTTCGGGGAGCGGCTCGCCGGTGCCGCCGAGGAGCTCCGCCGCGCGACGGTGCCGCTCGGGTGCTGCGTCGTGGAGCAGCGCGAAGGCGGCCGGCGCCGTCATCACGACCGCCATCCCGTGCGGGACGATCGGCGCGTCGGCGGGGTAGCCCTCGGGCCGGTAGTCGCGGACCCGACCGGCGATCGGGTAGGCGCAGGCGTGGGGGACGTGGACGCCGGCGTTGCCGAAGCCGAGACCGGCGAAGGTGGCGGCGAGGGCCATCTGCTCGCGCGCCTCGGCGTCCGAGCCGTCCCGCACCGCGCGCCGGAACGCCCCGGCGAGGAGCGACAGCGACTTCTCGGCCCACATGTCGGCGATGGGGTTGGCCCCGCAGTAGGGCACCCGCTGCTCGGGCTGCTTGGCGTCGAAGTCGGCGAACCATCGCGCGGTCCAGCTCTCGAGCGCGTGGCAGAGGATGTCCATGCCCGCCGAGGCGGTCACCATCGCCGGCTGGGTCATGGTCAGGTCGGGGTCGACGACGGCGAGCGTGGGCCGCAGCCGGGCGTGGGAGATGCCGGTCTTCACCTCGAGCGCCAGGACGTCGAGGACGCAGATGGTGGTCGACTCGGCGCCGGTGCCGGTGGTCGTCGGGACGGCGACGAGCGGCAGGAGCGGCTGCTCCGGCGCCCGACCCCCGCCCACGGGGGCGTTGACGTAGTCCATCAGCTCGCCCGCGTTGGTCAGCATCAGGTCGACCGCCTTGGCGGTGTCACCGACGGCGACGACCGCGTGGAAGGGTCCGCTCGCGCGCGCCGCCGCCACCGCCGCCTCGAGCGAGGCGTCCGTCGGCTCGACGCGGGCCTCGGCGTAGACCACGACCTCGAGGCCGCGGGAGCGCATCCCGTCGGCGATCCGCTCCGGGTGGCCGGTGGCCGCGACGCCGGGGTCGGTGACGAGCAGGACCCGCCGCGCATCGTCGCCGCGGACGTCGCGGCACAGCTGCTGGACGTCCCAGCCGATCTCGTCGCTCGCACCGCGCCCGAACTTCAGGCCGGGGGCGGCGTAGGTGAAGACGCTCTCAGTCATGCTCTGCTCCCAACGCGTGGGTGACGACGTCCAGCACGTCGACCTCGCCCGACGCGATGTCGGCGACCGGCACCCACGCGACCGCGTCGGTGGTGCCGTCCACCTCGACCACGCGGGGCTCTCCGTCGGCGACGCTCGCCCGGTAGAGGAGGTGCACACCGTGGTAGTCCTCGATCCGCCCGGACGGGGCGGTGCCGGAGAAGTGGGTGTCGTGGACGCCGACCAGCTCGCCGACCTCGCACGCGAGCCCGCACTCCTCCTCGACCTCGCGGGCGAGCGCGACCGCCGGGTGCTCGCCGTGGTCCACGCCCCCGCCCGGCAGCGTCCACCGACCGGGGTGGGCGGCGCTGGGCGACAGCCGGGTCAGCAGCACCTCACCCCGCCCCTCCGGGCAGCGGGTGACGACGGCGTACGCCGCCACGCGCTGCAACCGGAACGGCTGGTGGTCGACGAGGGCCTCGGTCACCACGGACGACACCGGGACGACGCCCGCGGCGACGTCGTCGAGCGCCTTCCACGCCGCCTCGATCGTCGAGCCGTCGACCTCGACCACCCGCGGGACGGGCGCGTCCAGTGGCACCCAGCCCTCGTAGACCAGCCGGATCGCGTGGGCGTCGACGAGCTGTCCGTCCCGCGGCGCACGCGGCATGTGGGCGCTGTAGACGCGGGCCCGGTCACCGACGGCGGCGTCGAGGCCGGTCTCCTCCTGCACCTCGCGGATCAGGGCGTCGCGCGGGTCCTCGCCGTGGTCGACCCCGCCGCCCGGCAGGGTCCACAGCTCCGAGCGGGAGACCCGCGGCGCCAGGCGGCTGAGAAGGATCTCGACCCGGCCGCCGCGCTCACGGAGGATGACGGCGTACGCCGCCACCCGCTGTCGCCTCGGCAGGGATCCCATGGTGTCCAACCTAGTGACGTCGGGGGTGAAGTACGGTGATCGCCGTGCCCCCCGCGTCCCGAGATCCGTGGCTCGACAACGTGAAGATGGTCCTCGTCACGCTCGTCGTCGTGGGCCACTCGATCGGGCTCGTCGAGGACAGCGCGGGCAGCCACTGGGTCTACGACTTCATCTACCTGTGGCACATCCCGGCCTTCGTCTTCGTCAGCGGATACCTCTCGAAGTCCTTCGAGTGGGACCGCCGACGGATGAAGAGCCTGCTCTACACGCTCCTCGTCCCCTACCTGCTCTTCGAGCCGGCCCTTTTCTACTACCGTCGCGAGGTCGTCGGCGAGGGCGTCACCGGCCCGTTGTGGTTCGAGCCGCACTGGACCATGTGGTACCTCATCGTGCTGCTGATGTGGCGCCTGATCACCCCGATCCTCAAGCTGCACTGGCTGTTCCTGCCGCTGTCGGTGATCGTGAGCCTGGTCGGTGGGGTGTGGGACACCGAGGCGCTGATGATCCCGCGATTCCTCGGCCTGCTGCCGTTCTTCGTGCTCGGCCTGCACCTCAAGCCCCGCCACCTCGCTCACCTCGACGACGTGTGGGTGAAGGTCGCGGCGGTGCCGATGCTGGTCGGCATCGGGGTCATGGCGCTCTACACCGACACGTGGGCGGAGTCGGCGCTGCTCTGGTACGACACCGGCTACTCCGAGATCCCGATCGACAACGAGATCGTCTTCCAGACCCGCCTCACCGTGATGGCGGTGGGCCTGCTCGGCGCCTTCTCCGCGATGTCGCTGGTGCCGCGGCGCAACCTCGGCTGGTTCACCACGATGGGCACCGCCACGATGGTCATCTACCTGTTCCACGGCTTCGTCATCAAGACGTTCCTGGCGCTGGGCTGGCCGGACTTCACCGCCGCGCATCCGACGCTCGGCCTGGTGATCACCGTGCTGGGGGCGATCGGCCTGGCGTTCCTCCTGGCCTCGCCGCCGGTGCGCCGGGTGCTGGAGCCGCTCACGAACCCGCTCGGGTGGCTGGAGTCGCGTCGCCGGAGCCGGACCGGCTCGGCGCCCTCGTCGGTCTGACCTGCCCGCCGGTGCGGCCTCAGGCGAACGGCGGCCGGGCGTCGCGGGCGATCGACCGGCGACCGGCCCAGCGCCAGACCCGTGCCGCGCGGTCGCGGTCGGCGTCGTCGACGAGGTTGCCCATCCAGCGCAGGGCCAGCGTCATCAGCCAGTCCGAGCGCATGCCGGCCGGGCCGAGCGCCGCCACCACCTTGGGCTGCGTGGCGATCCCGGCGAGGCGGCGGGCGACGGAGAACGCCTCGCCGTAGTGCTCGACGAGCGTCGAGCGCCAGGCCTCGCCGAGGCCGATGCCGCCGGCGATGTGCTCCGAGACGAGGCGGCCCGTCTCGAGGCCGTAGTCGATGCCCTCGCCGTTGAGAGGGTTCACGCAGGCGGCGGCGTCGCCGATGAGCGCCCAGTTGGGGCCGGCGACGTTGCTGACGGCACCTCCCATCGGCAGCAGCGCCGACGTCGGCATCCGCAGCTCACCCGAGAGCCCGAAGTCCGCGCCGATCGTGTCGGCGTAGGTCTGCATCAGGGGCTTGATCGCGACCTCCGCGGGCCGCCTGCTGGTCGCCAGCGTGCCGGCGCCGAGGTTCACGGTGCCGTCGCCGAGCGGGAAGATCCAGCCGTAGCCCGACACCAGCTCGCCCTGCTCGTCCCGCAGCTCGAGGTGGGAGCTGATCCACGGGTCGTCGCTCATCTCCGAGTCGACGTAGGAGCGACCGGCCACGGCGTAGACGGTGTCGCGGTGCCACTCGCGTCCGAGCAGCTTGCCCAGCGGCGAGCGGACGCCGTCGGCGACGACCAGCCACCGGCAGGCGACCTCGTAGGTGCCCTCGGCGTCGCGCAGCTCGACCCCGGCAACCCGCTCGCCCTCACGTCGTACGCCGACCGCGCGGGCGCCGTCGACGGCTCGCGCGCCGCTCTTGATCGCGACCGTCCGCAGGTGGTCGTCCAGCTCCGTGCGGGCGACCGCGGAGCCCCAGTCGGGCAGCGACCCGCCCGGCCACGGCAGCAGGAGGGTCTGGCCGAAGCCGTGGGCCCGCAGCCCCTCGTTGACGGTGTGGGCGCGCAGCCAGTCCTCGAGGCCGAGCTTCTGCATCTCCCCGATCGCGCGCGGGGTCAGCCCGTCGCCGCAGGTCTTGTCGCGCGGGAACGTCGCCGCGTCGGCCAGCACGACGTCCAGCCCGGAGCGGGCGGCCCAGGCCGCGGCTGCGGAGCCGGCAGGGCCCGCGCCGACGACGAGCACGTCGGCCGAGGTGGGGCGCGAGGAGGGGGTCGTCACGCGCGGATTCTCTCAGACGCCCCGCGCGGTCGGGTCAGCGGAAGGCGCGGTGCGAGAGCAGGTGCACCTCGGGGTTGCGGCAGCCCGACGTGGGGTGCGCGACGACCTGCGACCGGGTGGCGTCGGGCGGGTACACCCGGAACGCGTCGACGTGGGCCGGCCGGCACCGCGATCGCGGGTAGTCGGCGGCGACGGTCTCGGTGACGAGGCTGGTGGCCCGCTCCCCCGGCTCGAGCACGACCCGCGGCGCCGTGCCGGGGTCGCGGTCGGCCGCCGCGCCGATTTGGCTGCGGCCCGCGCCGACGTAGGAGAGCCCGCCGTAGCCCTGCACGACGCAGGAACGGTCTGAGGTGTTGCGCAGCCGCACCACGCCGTAGCGGTGTCCCGCCGCCGCGTCGCGCGCCCGGTAGTCGGCCCGCAGGTCCGCGGCGCGGCACTCCGGGGCCGCGGCAGGGCGAGCAGCCGGGACCGCGGTCGTCGTACCGGCCGCGGCGCTCGCGGGGGCGGGCTGCACGCCGCCGTGGACGTGGAGCGTCGCGATCAGCACGAACCCGCAGAAGGCGAGCATCGACCAGAGGGTGCGGTGCCAGGGCGATCGGTCCATGGCGTCCAGTGTGCGTCGCGGCCCGAAATGTGCCGGCCCCCGGCCTCCGACGAGGCCGAGGCTGGCGTTGCTACGCACACTGATTGATCTCGGTACGCACAACGCCCGCCCTCGCGAGCGAGGGCGGGCGGGCGTTGGTGCTACTCGATCCGGGTCGTCACACCAGACCTGATCGCTGCGCGATCAGTTCTGGTACGAGCCGAAGTCGAAGTCGTCGAGCGCGACGGCCTGCGACGACGGACCGAAGTCGTAGTCGTAGGTGTCGTAGCCGGTGACCGAGTAGGCCGCGGCGCGCGCCTCCTCGGTGGGCTCCACCCGGATGTTGCGGTAGCGCTCGAGGCCGGTGCCGGCCGGGATGAGCTTTCCGATGATCACGTTCTCCTTCAGGCCGCGGAGGCTGTCGGAGCGACCGTTGATCGCGGCGTCCGTGAGCACCCGGGTGGTCTCCTGGAAGGAGGCCGCCGAGAGCCACGACTCGGTCGCGAGCGAGGCCTTGGTGATGCCCATGAGGACCGGGCGACCCGAGGCCGGCTTGCCGCCCTCGGAGACCACGCGCCGGTTCTCCTCCTCGAACCGCACCCGGTCGACCAGGTCGGACGGGAGCAGGTTGGTGTCACCGGACTCGATGACCGTCACGCGGCGCAGCATCTGCCGCACGATGATCTCGATGTGCTTGTCGTGGATCGCCACGCCCTGGGACCGGTAGACCTCCTGGACCTCGTCCACGAGGTGCTCCTGGGCCTTGCGGACACCGAGGATGCGCAGCACGTCCTGCGGGTCGGGCGTGCCGGACGTGATGTGGTGGCCGACGTTGATGTGGTCGCCGTCCTCCACGTTGAGGCGCGAGCGCTTCGACACCGGGATCTCCTGGACCTCGGAGCCGTCGTCGGGGGTGACCACGACGACGCGCGCCTTGTCGGTCTCCTCGATCTTCACGCGACCGGCGGACTCCGAGATCGGCGTACGACCCTTGGGCGAGCGGGCCTCGAAGAGCTCGACCACACGGGGCAGACCCTGCGTGATGTCGTCCGCGGAGGCCACACCACCGGTGTGGAAGGTGCGCATGGTCAGCTGCGTGCCGGGCTCACCGATGGACTGGGCGGCGATGATGCCGACCGCCTCACCGATGTCGACCAACTTGCCGGTGGCCAGCGAGCGGCCGTAGCACTTGGCACAGGTGCCGGTGCGGGCGTCGCAGGTCAGGACCGAGCGGACCTTGACCTCGGTCACGCCGGCGGCCACGAGCTCACCGATCTTGACGTCGCCGAGGTCCTCACCGGCGGTGGCGAGCACCTCGCCCGTCTCCGGGTGGAGGATGTCGACCGCCGAGGAGCGGGCGTAGGCCGAGGTCTCCACGTGCTCGTCGTCGATCCGCTTGGGCAGGCCGCGCTCGGTGCCGCAGTCGTCCTCACGGATGATGACGTCCTGCGACACGTCCACCAGACGACGGGTCAGGTAGCCCGAGTCGGCGGTGCGGAGCGCGGTGTCGGCGAGACCCTTGCGGGCACCGTGGGTGGCGATGAAGTACTCGAGCACCGTCAGGCCCTCGCGGAAGTTGGCCTTGATCGGGCGCGGGATGATCTCGCCCTTCGGGTTGGCCACCAGACCACGCATGGCCGCGACCTGCCGGATCTGGTTCATGTTTCCGGAGGCGCCCGAGTCGACCATCATGTAGATCGGGTTCTTGCGGTCGAAGTTGGCCTCCATCGCGCGACCGACCTCGGCAGCAGCCTGGGTCCACAGCTCGATGAGCTCCTGACGACGCTCGTCGTCGGTCATCACACCGCGCTCGTAGTTCTTCTGGACCTTCTCGGCCTGGGCCTCGTAGCGGGCCAGGATCTCGGCCTTGCTGTCGGGCGTGGTGACGTCGTCGATCGAGACGGTCACACCCGAGCGCGTGGCCCAGTGGAAGCCGGCGTCCTTGAGGGCGTCGAGCGACGCCGCGACCTGCACCTTGGTGTAGCGCTCGGCGAGGTCGTTGACGATCGCGCCGAGGCGCTTCTTGCCGACCTCCTCGTTGACGAACGGGTAGTCCGCCGGGAGCGTGTCGTTGAAGTGCACGCGGCCGAGGGTGGTGTCGAGCTGGAGAGCGGTCCGCTCCTCCCAGTCGGCGCCGAGCTCGAGGTCGAGCGGCGGCACCACGTCGGTGAGGCGGATGCTGATCTTGCTCTGCAGCGTGATCTCGCGGCGGTCGAAGGCCATGATGGCCTCGGCCGGGCTGGAGAAGACGCGACCCTCGCCGGGCTCGCCGTCACGGTCGGACGTCAGCCAGAACAGGCCGATGATCATGTCCTGGGAGGGCATGGTCACCGGACGGCCGTCCGACGGCTTGAGGATGTTGTTGGTCGACAGCATCAGGATGCGGGCCTCGGCCTGCGCCTCCGCGGAGAGCGGCAGGTGCACGGCCATCTGGTCACCGTCGAAATCGGCGTTGAACGCGCCGCACACGAGCGGGTGGATCTGGATGGCCTTGCCCTCGATCAGCTGGGGCTCGAAGGCCTGGATGCCGAGGCGGTGCAGGGTGGGCGCGCGGTTGAGCAGCACGGGGTGCTCGGTGATGACCTCTTCGAGGACGTCCCACACGACCGGACGGGCGCGCTCGACCATCCGCTTGGCGGACTTGATGTTCTGCGCGTGCGACAGGTCGACCAGGCGCTTCATGACGAACGGCTTGAACAGCTCGAGCGCCATCTGCTTCGGCAGGCCGCACTGGTGCAGCTTGAGCTGCGGACCCGACACGATGACCGAGCGGCCCGAGTAGTCCACGCGCTTGCCGAGCAGGTTCTGACGGAAGCGACCCTGCTTGCCCTTGAGCATGTCGGAGAGCGACTTCAGCGGCCGGTTGCCCGGGCCGGTGACGGGACGACCGCGACGACCGTTGTCGAAGAGGCTGTCCACGGCCTCCTGCAGCATCCGCTTCTCGTTGTTGACGATGATCTCGGGCGCGCCGAGGTCGAGCAGTCGCTTGAGGCGGTTGTTGCGGTTGATCACGCGGCGGTAGAGGTCGTTCAGGTCCGAGGTGGCGAAGCGGCCACCGTCGAGCTGGACCATCGGGCGCAGGTCCGGCGGGATCACCGGGACGGCGTCGAGGACCATGCCGATCGGCTGGTTGCCGGTCTTGCGGAACGCGTCGACGACCTTGAGGCGCTTGAGGGCGCGGACCTTGCGCTGGCCCTTGCCATTGGCGATCGTGTCGCGCAGCGACTCGACCTCGGCCTCGATGTCGAAGTCCTGGAGGCGCTTCTGGATCGCCGTGGCGCCCATGTGGCCCTCGAAGTACTTGCCGAACCAGGTCTTCATCTCGCGGTAGAGCAGCTCGTCGCCGAGCAGGTCCTGGACCTTGAGGCTCTTGAAGGTGTCCCAGACCTCCTCGAGGCGCGCGATCTCACGGTTGGCGCGGTCGCGGAGCTGGTTCATCTCGCGGTCGGCACCGTCGCGCACCTTGCGCTTGGCGTCGGCCTTGGCACCCTCGGCCTCGAGGGTGGCGAGGTCCTCCTCGAGCTTCTTGGCGCGGTCCTCCACGGAGGTGTCGCGGCGCTTCTCGAGGCGCTCGCGCTCCAGGCCGACCTTGTTCTCCAGGGAGTCCATGTCGCGGTGGCGCGCGTCCTCGTCGACCGAGGTGATCATGTAGGCGGCGAAGTAGATGACCTTCTCGAGGTCCTTCGGCGCCAGGTCGAGCAGGTAGCCCAGGCGCGACGGGACGCCCTTGAAGTACCAGATGTGGGTCACGGGAGCGGCGAGCTCGATGTGGCCCATGCGCTCACGGCGCACCTTGGAGCGGGTGACCTCGACGCCACAGCGCTCACAGATGATGCCCTTGAAGCGCACGCGCTTGTACTTGCCGCAGTAGCACTCCCAGTCCCGGGTGGGACCGAAGATCTTCTCGCAGAAGAGGCCGTCACGCTCGGGCTTGAGCGTGCGGTAGTTGATGGTCTCCGGCTTCTTGACCTCGCCGTGGCTCCACGTGCGGATGTCGTCCGCAGTGGCCAGGCCGATCTGAAGCTGGTCGAAGAAGTTAACGTCGAGCACGATGGCTGCAGTCCTTCGTTAGTACGTGGAAAGTGGAGCTGGGGACTGAGGGCGGTACGCCGGCGGGGCCGGCGTACCGCGTCACTCAGACTTCTTCGACGGAGCTGGGCTCGCGGCGGGACAGGTCGATGCCGAGCTCCTCGGCGGCACGGAAGACGTCTTCCTCCGCGTCCTTGAGCTCGATCTGGGAACCGTCCTGAGACAGCACCTCCACGTTGAGGCAGAGGGACTGCATCTCCTTGACGAGCACCTTGAACGACTCGGGGATGCCGGAGTCGGGGATGTTCTCGCCCTTCACGATGGCCTCGTAGACCTTCACGCGGCCCGGCACGTCGTCGGACTTGATCGTCAGCAGCTCCTGGAGGGCGTAGGCGGCGCCGTAGGCCTCCATCGCCCAGACCTCCATCTCACCGAACCGCTGGCCACCGAACTGGGCCTTACCGCCCAGCGGCTGCTGCGTGATCATCGAGTAGGGGCCGGTCGAGCGAGCGTGGATCTTGTCGTCGACGAGGTGGTGCAGCTTGAGGATGTACATGTAGCCGACCGCCACCGGCTCCGGGAACGGCTCGCCCGAACGACCGTCGAAGAGGTTGGCCTTGCCGTCCTCCTTGACCATCCGCTCGCCGTCACGGTTGGGCAGCGTGGAGCCGAGCAGCCCGGTGATCTCGTCCTCGCGGGCACCGTCGAACACGGGGGTGGCGACCTTGGTGTCGGGGTCGGCCTTGTCGGCGCCGATCGCGATGAGGCGCTTCTTCCAGTCGGACTCGCCCTTCTCGCCGGAGAGGTCGAGGTCCCAGCCCTGCTTGGCGAGCCAGCCGAGGTGCAGCTCGAGGATCTGGCCGATGTTCATCCGGCGCGGCACACCCAGCGGGTTGAGCACGACGTCGACCGGCGTGCCGTCCTCCATGAACGGCATGTCCTCGATCGGCAGGATCTTGGCGATGACGCCCTTGTTGCCGTGGCGTCCGGCGAGCTTGTCGCCGACCGAGATCTTGCGCTTCTGCGCGACGTAGACGCGCACCAGCTGGTTGACGCCCGGGGGCAGGTCGTCGCCGTCCTCGCGGTCGAAGACGCGCACGCCGATGACCGTGCCGGACTCACCGTGGGGGACCTTCATCGAGGTGTCGCGCACCTCGCGCGCCTTCTCGCCGAAGATCGCGCGGAGCAGGCGCTCCTCGGGGGTGAGCTCGGTCTCGCCCTTGGGCGTGACCTTGCCGACCAGGATGTCACCGGTGGTGACCTCGGCGCCGATGCGGATGATGCCGCGCTCGTCGAGGTCGGCCAGGCCCTCCTCGGAGACGTTCGGGATGTCCCGGGTGATCTCCTCGGGGCCGAGCTTGGTGTCGCGGGCGTCGACCTCGTGCTCCTCGATGTGGATCGAGGTGAGGATGTCCTCCTGCACCAGGCGCTGGCTGAGGATGATCGCGTCCTCGTAGTTGTGGCCCTGCCACGGCATGAAGGCGACGAGCAGGTTGGTGCCCAGCGCCATCTCGGCGTCGTCCGTGCAGGGACCGTCGGCGATCGGCGTGCCGACCTCGAGGCGGTCACCGGCCTTCACCAGCGGGCGCTGGTTGATGCAGGTGCCCTGGTTGGAGCGACGGAACTTGGCCAGGCGGTAGGTCTGGTAGGTGCCGTCGTCGTTCATCGTCTCGATGGCGTCGGCCGACACCTCCTTCACCACTCCGGCGTTGTCGGCGACGACCACGTCACCGGCGTCGACGGCGGCGCGGTACTCCATGCCGGTGCCGACCAGCGGGCTGTCGCTGGTGATCAGCGGGACGGCCTGGCGCTGCATGTTGGCGCCCATGAGCGCACGGTTGGCGTCGTCGTGCTCGAGGAACGGGATCAGGGCCGTCGCGACCGACACCATCTGGCGCGGCGAGACGTCCATGTAGTCGACCTCTTCGGCCAGGATCGCGTCGACCTCGCCGTTCTTCTGGCGGACCAGGACGCGCTCCTCGACGAACTTCATCTTCGCGTCGAGCGGGGCGTTGGCCTGCGCGATGACGAAGCGGTCCTCGTCGTCGGCGGTCAGGTAGTCGATCTCGTCGGTGACGACACCCTTCACCACGCGGCGGTAGGGGGTCTCGACGAAGCCGAACGGGTTGATCCGACCGTAGGAGGCCAGCGAGCCGATCAGGCCGATGTTGGGGCCTTCCGGGGTCTCGATGGGGCACATGCGGCCGTAGTGCGACGGGTGGACGTCACGGACCTCCATGCCGGCGCGGTCACGGGACAGACCACCGGGACCGAGGGCCGACAGGCGACGCTTGTGCGTCAGGCCGGCGATCGGGTTGGTCTGGTCCATGAACTGCGAGAGCTGCGAGGTGCCGAAGAACTCCTTCAGCGCAGCGACCACGGGGCGGATGTTGATCAGGGACTGCGGCGTGATGGCCTCGACGTCCTGGGTGGTCATCCGCTCGCGGACCACGCGCTCCATGCGGGCCAGGCCCGTGCGGAGCTGGTTCTGGATGAGCTCGCCCACGGTGCGCATGCGGCGGTTGCCGAAGTGGTCGATGTCGTCGGCCTGGACCTTGACGGGAGCACCGTCCGGGCCCTCGACGACGTTGCCCTCGGCGTCGACCAGGTCGGGCGCCTCGGCCTGGACACCCGACGCGTGCAGCTGCACGACGTAGCGGATGGCGGCCACGACGTCGTCGATGGTCAGCGTCTGCTGGTCGAAGGCCTCATGGAGACCGAGCTTCTTGTTGATCTTGTAGCGGCCGACCTTCGCCAGGTCGTAGCGCTTCGGGTTGAAGTAGTAGTTGTTGAGGAGCGTCTGCGCGGCCTCGGCCGTCGGCGGCTCGCCCGGGCGGAGCTTGCGGTAGATGTCGAGCAGCGCGAGGCGGGTGACCTCCTCGTTGACCTGCTCGGCGGTCGGAGCCTCGCCCCGCGCCTTCTTCTGCAGCTCCTCGTAGACGACCTCGTAGCGGACGCTGTCCTTCTCGAGGGTCAGCATCATCGACTCGTACTGGCCGAACTCCTCGCGGATCTGGTCGGTGGTCCAGCCGAGCGCCTTGAGCAGGACGGTGACGTTCTGCTTGCGCTTGCGGTCCAGGCGCACGCCGACCAGGTCACGCTTGTCGATCTCGAACTCGAGCCACGCACCGCGGCTCGGGATGAGCTTGGCGGTGAAGATGTCCTTGTCGGACGTCTTGTCCGGGGTCGACTCGAAGTAGACGCCGGGCGAGCGCACGAGCTGCGAGACGACGACGCGCTCGGTGCCGTTGATGATGAAGGTGCCCTTGCGGGTCATCATCGGGAAGTCGCCCATGAAGACCGTCTGGCCCTTGATCTCACCGGTCTCGTGGTTCATGAACTCGGCGGAGACGTAGAGCGGGCGGGAGTAGGTGAAGTCCTTCTCCTTGCACTCCTCCTCGGTGTACTTCTCGTCGAGGAAGACCGGGTTGTCGAAGGAGAGCATCATCGTCTCGGAGAAGTCCTCGATCGGGGAGATCTCCTCGAAGATCTCCTGCAGACCGGTCTTCTCGGAGACGTCCTCACCGGCAGCCCGACGGGCGGCCACCTCCGCCTCCCAGCGCTCGCCGCCGACCAGCCAGTCGAAGCTGCTCGTCTGGAGCGAGATGAGGGGGGGAACCTCGAGAGGTTCGGTGATCTTTGCGAAAGAGGTGCGACGGTGGTTACCAGCAGAGCTGCGCACGGCCAAGAGGTGTCCTCACAGATGAGCGAGTGATCGGCGCTTGCCGACCACCACGACGGCCGTCCGGAAGGCGTCGGGCATCTGAGGGCAGGCGCAAGGGGACACGATAGCGCACTTGTGGACACGCCTCAAACGCGGGGTCGATTTCCCGAAGGACAGGTTCCACGCGTTGGCCATGACTATGAACGCCACATCGCCCCGGGTCAAGCAGAACGCGCCGATTGCCTACCCCTGGGCGGGCGACGTCACCAGGTCGTCGACCAGCCACTCGCCGTCCACGCGCTGCATCGACACGGTCACCTGGTCCTTGTAGACGACCGGTTCCGCGTTCAGCTTGTTGGTGGTGGGACGATCCACGAAGACCAGCACCTGCACCCGGTCGTCGCTGGCCCGGACGATCCCGGAGGACACGACGGAGGCGCTGACCCTGGTCCGCGTGCGCGGGGCGTTCTCCTCCAGCACCGTGAAGAGCTTGTCGTACTCCTCCCGGTAGCCGCCGGTCATCAGCGCCTGCGCCTCGCGCTGGTCGGCCTGCAGCGTCTCGTAGTCGTAGGACAGCACCGGCACGACGGCGCGCTCGGCAGCGACCTGGGCGGCCCGGACACCGGAGTCGTCTGCGGCGGCGGCCCCGGTGCTCGTCCATGTCCACGCGACCGCGGCGAGGAGCCCGGCGGCCAGCACACCCAGCCCGGCCAGCAACCAGGTCGGCACGCCCTGCGAGCCGGTGGTCGAGGAACGACGAAGGCGTGTCACGAGACCCGGCCGCGTCCGGGCCGGTCCCGGGGCCGGCGCCGGCGCGCCCTCCACGGTCAGCGCCTCGGTTGCCTCGTCGGACAGGCTGTCGGTGTCCTCGTCGGGGAGCGACGCGTCGTACGCCGCCCGCGCGGGCGGGTCGAGCAGCACCTTCGCGGCGCGGTTGAACGTGTCGAAACGGCGGTCGCCCGGCTCGAGGTCGGCGATCCGGTCCTTCCAGGCGGCCCGGACGTCCTCGGAGGGGGCGTCGCGGGGCACGTCGAGGACGTCGTACCAGGTGGGTGCGTCGCTCACGGTGCGCTCCCCTCTGCGCCCGGCTCGGCGCCCGGCTGGGCGCCCTGCTCGGCCGGCGCGCTCACGGGGTTGAAGTCATCGACGAGCCACTCGCCCTCGATGACCACCAAGTCGACGGTGAAGCGGAACGGCAGCGGCTCCTGGTCGACGGTCCGCGCCTGCTTCCCCTCGCCCTGCGCGTAGCTGTCGGTGAAGGCGCCGGCGACCAGCACCCGCGCGGAGTCGTCGTCGACGGAGGAGACGGCGGTGGCGAAGACGTCGGCGCTGCGGGTGATCCCACCCTGGGCGACGAGCTGCTCGGCCGTGGCCACCTCCTTGTCGAAGTCGGCGGCGAACTTGGGCGTGATCACCTCCCGGACCTGCTCGCGGTAGGCCGGCATCTGCCCGGACCGGTCGAGCATGTCGGGGCTGTAGGTGCCGAGCCGCTTCACGAACTGGTCGGTCAGGCTCATCACCTCCTCGCGCTCCTCAGGGTGGTCGAGCCCCCCGGCCGGTGCTCGGCCGCCGGTCGCGAGCCAGACGAGCGCGCCCAGGCAGGCGACGACGAGGAGCGTGAGCGCGATGGCGAGCAGGGCTCGCCACCGAGGCGGCGACCCGGGGTCACCGGTGGTGGGCCGGGTCGCGTCGGACGCGGTCCCGGCAGGCTCGCCCGGTCGGGCGAGGTCGGTCAGCACGGACATGTTCCCTCCCTGAAACAACGACCCTTCCTCCACAGGGTCTGCCATGGTCAACGACGCCGGACGCCGGACGTCACGTCCTTCCCGAGCAGCGGCTCGAGGTAGAGCCACTTCCAGCTGTCCGCGCCGAGCGTGCGCGGCGCCGCCGCGCGGGACCCGGTGAGCCGCTCGATCTCGGCGGGGTCGGACGTCAGTGCACCGGTCCCCGGGTCGTAGGCGAAGTCGGCGGCACCCCAGCCGGTGGCCGCGCGCGGCGCCTGGATGTTCTGGGCACCGCGGGCGTTCGACTGCGAGGCGGACTCGGTGCAGCGGGCGCCCTCGTTCATGGGCGCGTCGCTGCCGTCGAGCGGCGAGCGGCGGTCGGTCCCTTCGTAGCCGCCGAGGCACACGTGCGGGTCCGAGGTCAGCACCATGCCGAAGTGGGCGTCGTACAGCCCGGTGCCGGGTGACTTCGACACGACGGTGTAGCCGCCCTCGACGACGTAGGGGTAGATCACCAGGAGCTGCTCGATGCCGTCGAGGTGCTTGACCACGACCTCGCCGGTGGTCACGAGGTTGTTGATCAGGTCACCGAGCTCGACCTCGTTGTCCTCGAGGAAGACGCGCAGCTCGTTGGCTCCGAGCGAGCCGTCCTCGATCAGCCGGCGCAGGTCGCGGTCGTGATCGGCCACGGTCGTGGAGAACGTCGACATGTCCCGCGCGAACCGGCGGAAGGCGCTCTCGGAGTCGATCTGCCCGTTGAGGACGGTGTTGCTGTCGCGGATGAGGTCGACCGTGACGTCGAAGTTCTGGTCCGCAGCGGTGATGAACTCGTTGCTGCTGTCGAGGATCGTCTGCAGGTCCTCACCGGCTCCGTTGAACGCGAGGCCGAACTCGGACGTCACGGTGCGCAGGTCGTCCTGGTCGACGCTGCGGACCGTCTCGTCGAGGTGGGTGAGGAGGGTGTCGGTCTGGATCGGCGTCGTGGTGACCTCGCGAGCGATCTCCGAGCCGTCCTCCAGGAAGGGTCCGTCGTCGCTCTGCGGCTGGAGCTCGACGTACTGCTCGCCCACGGCCGACCGGTTGCCGACGAGGGCGTGTGCGTCGGCTGGGATGTCGTCGTGGTCCTCGTCGATGTCGAGGACGAGGTCGACGCCGTCGTCGGTCAGGACGAGCGCGTCGACCTCGCCGACGCGCACCCCGCGGTAGGACACCTCCGCGCCGGCGAAGGCGCCACCGGAGTCGGCGAAGTGGGCCACCACCGTGTAGCTCTGGTCGAGGACGAGGCGGTCGAGGCGTGCGTAGCGGGCGCCGACGAAGCTGACGCCCACCATCGTGATGATGGCGAAGACGAGCAGCTGGAGCTTGGTGCGCCGGGTGATCATCGCGTCACCATCCCGGGGACGAGGAGGCTCACGAGGGCGGGGTCGTAGCGCTCGGCGAGCTCGCCCATCGTCGGTCCCCGCCGCCGGTCAGGGGTGCGGGGGTACGCCCCGGGCCGGGGCAGGCTCGGCAGGGTGGGGAGGCCCGGGATGCTGACCGTCGGCGCCGGCGGGACGGGGACGCTCGGGATCGTCGGCGTGGGCAGCGGCACCGTGGGGTCGCCCGATCCCCCGCACAGGCCGGGCACGGAGACCTGCTGGCAGACCTCGCTGATGACCGAGCCCGGAAGCCCGAGGCACGCCGCCACGTCGCCGCGGCGCACGCCCTCGAGGCACGCGTTGATCGCCTCGACCGCGCCCTGGCACAACCGGCTGGTGTCCGGGAGTGGGCCGTCCTGGGGAAGGGCGCTCAGCGGGATGCAGGCCTCGGTGGGCAGCGTGGTCGGGATCGTGGTGGGGAGCGCGGTGAGGTCGACGTCGAGGGTGATCGAGAGGTTCGTGTAGTCGCCCATGTGCAGGTTGCGCGCCACCTGGGGGTCCCGGCCGACGACCTCGTCGACGAACGGGTAGGTCAGGAAGACGTGGAAGGCGTTGGTGAAGTCGTCGCCGGACGCGGCCAGCTGGGTCAGCACCGGGTCGAGGCGCTCGAGCGAGGTGATCGTGGCGTCCTTGGAGCGGGTGATCACGTCGACCGCGACCGCCGAGAGCTTGTCGAGGGCGACGAGCATCTCGACGAGGTCGTCGCGCTGGCGGTCGATGGAGTCGAGGGCGCTGGGCAGCTCCTCCAGCGCCTTGTCGATCGTCGGCAGCTGCTTCTCGGCTGCGACCGAGAGCCGGTTGAGCGACTCGATGGCGTCGACGATGTCTGCCTTGTTCTCGTCGAGCTGGCCGGTGAACGTGCGCAGGTTGCGCAGGACGGAGCGCGTCGAGTCCTCGCGGCCCTCGAGCGCCTTGTTGAGCTCCTGCGTGATCGTCTTGAGCTGCGCCACGCCGCCGCCGTTGAGCAGCAGGCTCAGCGCGCCGAGCACCTCCTCGACCTCGGGGTTGCGGCCGGCGCGCTCGAGGGGGATGACAGCACCGTCCTCGAGCCGGGCGTCGATCGCGCCCTCGTCGGGAGGGCTGAGCTCGACGAACTTCTCACCGAGCAGGCTGGTCTGGCGCAGCTCGGCGACCGCGTTGCCGGGGAGGTCGACGTCGTTCCGGATCTCGAGGGTGACGAGGGCCTGGTAGCCCTCGAGGTCGATGGCGGAGACCTTGCCGACGCTGACGTCGTTGACCTTCACCGTCGACTGCGGGACCAGGTCGAGGACGTCGGCGAACTCGACCTTCACCGTCATCGGGTCCTCACCGACGTCGGGTCCGCCGGGGAGCGGGAGCGAGTAGACGCTGGCGTCGCAGGCGGACAGGAACATCGCGGCGAGCACGCCGAGGACGAGCACCTTGATCCGGGTCACCGCTCCTCCTCCGGGTCGGGGGCGACGAGGCCGCCGAGGGTCGGGTCGAAGACGTCCTGGGCCGGGAGCGGGGCCGCGGTCCGGTCGAGGGCGCCGGCGCGCGGGCGGGCGAGCAGCTCGGTGATCCGGTTGCACACCTGTCCGGAGCGCTCGACCTGGCCGACGAAGCCGCACAGGAACGCCGCGGGGTCGAGCTTGAGCTGGTTGATGGACTCGCCGAAGTTGGCGCGCGTGTCGAGCGTCCCGGCCTGCGGGTTGTAGGTCAGCGCGAGGTTGTTGAGCGCCCCGGGTGCGACGTGGAGGATCTGGTCGAGGGCGGCGCGCTGGCGGACCAGCACCTTGGCGACCCGGTTGACCCCGGTGATGTTGCGGCTCAGCGAGTCCTTGTTCTCCTGGACGAACTCCTTGACCGCGGTCAGGGCCACCGAGAGGTTCTTCGTCGCGGCGACGAGCTCCTGGCGCTCCCCGGACAGCATCGTGGAGACGTCGGCGAGCGACTGGTTGAACTGGCGGACCGTCTGGTCGTTGTCGGCGAGGGTCTCCATGAAGCCCTCGAGCGCCTTCACCGAGCCGAACAGCTCGTCGGAGTTGCCGGCGAGGGTGGCGCTCAGGCGGGAGTAGTCCTTGATCGTCTGCCGCACCTTCGCGCCCTGGCCGCCGAAGTTGTCGGCGGTGACCGAGAGCAGGTCGGACAGGGCACCGGACTTGTTGGCACCCCGCGGCCCCAGGGCGACGTTGAGCCGGTCGAGGCTGTCGTAGATCTGGTCGAGCTCGAGCGGCTCGGCGGTCTCGTCCACCGAGAGCTCGGCGCCGTCGGTGAGGACCTCCCCGGTGCCCGCGTAGGCGGGCGTGAGCTGGACGTAGCGGTCGCCCACCACCGACGGCGCGATGATCACGGCCCGGGCGTCGGCCGGCAGCCTGACCTCGTCGTCGTACGTCATCGTCACCGTCACGTCGGTGCCGGTCGGCTCCACCTCGGTGACCGTGCCGACGGGCACACCGAGGACGCGCACGTCGCTGCCCTCGTAGACGGAGATGGTGCGCGGGAAGTGGGCGACGAGCGTCTTGGAGCTGTCGCCGCCGAGGACGGTGACGGCCGCCACGACGACGAACAGGAGCACGACGAGCGGGACGACGATGCGCTTCACGAGGTCCATGGGTCAGCCCACCTGCGGGACGGGCGGGAAGTTGGAGATCCAGGTGTCGAACCACGGACCGGTGCCGAGCGTGTTGGCGAAGACGCGGTAGAACGGCGCCATCAGCCGGAGACTGCTGTCGAGGTTGTCCTCGTTCTTGTTGAGGACCGCGACGACGTTCTCGAGGTGGGCGAGGGCCGGCTTGAGGTCCTCGCGCGACTGGTCGATGAGCAGGGTGAGCTCCTTGGAGAGCGTCGTGCTGGACACCAGCAGGTCGTGCACCGCCTCACGGCGCGCGACGAGGGCCCGGAACAGCACGTCGCTGTCCTTCATCAACGCGATGATGTCCTGGTCGCGCTCGTCGAGGACGGTCGAGACGCGCTCGAGGTTGACCAGCAGGGTGCCGAGCTGCTCGTCCTTGGCCGCGACGTTGGACGACAGCCGGCTCAGGCCGTCGAGGGCGCTGCGGAACTCCTCGGGGGTGTTGCGGGTGAGGTCGGCGAGCGTGGTGAGCGACTCGGCGAGCTGGTCGGTGTCGATCTGCTCCGAGGTGGAGGCGAGGCCCTCGAAGGCCTCGACCACGTCGAACGGCGAGGACGTCCGGGCCGCGGGGATGGTGCCACCCTCGTCGAGCTGGCCACCCCCGGCGGGCTCGAGCGCCAGGAACATCGACCCGAGGATCGTCTTGACCTTGATCGCCGCGCGGGTCTCGCTGCCGAAATCGGCCGTGTCGTCGACCTTGAAGCTCACCCGCACCTCGTCGCCCGCGAGCTCGATCTCGTCGACCTTGCCGACGCGCACGCCGGCGATGCGGACCTCGTCGTCGACCTGGAGCCCGCCCGCCTCGGTGAACATCGCGTGGTAGGTGTCGCCGCCACCGATGATCGGCAGGTCGTCGGCCCGCAGCGCGGCGACCAGCATCACCGCGAGGGCGACGAGGCTGATGGCCCCGACGATGACGGGGTTGCGCTCCCTGAACGGTTTCATGTCGGGGTCCCCTCGGCGTTGTTCGGAGGAGCGGAGCGGGGGAGAAGAACGGCGTGGGGTGACTTCATCCGAGATCACACCTGTCGGAGCCGGTGTTGTACTTCACCGGGATCGAGACGTCGCGGGGCAGGTTGACGCGCCCCTGGAACTCGCAGAGGTAGAAGTTGAAGAACGAGCCGTAGATCGCGGTGCGCCCGATCTTGTTGAGCTTGATCGGCAGCACCTGGAGCGCGCGGTCGAGCTCGGCCTTGTTCTTGTCGATGTTGCCGGCGACCGCGTCCAGCTCCTTGATGTCCTTGACGAAGGGCTCGCGGATGCCGTCGATGAGGGACGCGGTCTCGACCGACAGCGTCGAGACCTCCTCCAACGAGCCCAGGATGGCGTTGCGGTCCTTCTTCAGGCCGCCGACGAGCGTCCGGAAGGACTGGATCAGCCGGGTGAGCTGCTGGTCGCGGTCGGCGACGTGGTCGAGGACCAGTGACAGGTTGTCGATGAGGGCGCTGATGACCTCGTCACGGTCGGCGAGCGTCGAGGTGACCGACGCGGTGTGCGCGAGCAGCCCCTCGAGCGTCCCGCCCTCACCCTGGAACACCTGGACGAGCTCGAAGGAGAGCTGGTTGACGTCCTCGGGCGAGAGCGCTGCGAAGAGGGGCTTGAAGCCGTTGAAGAGGACGGTGAGGTCCAGCGCCGGCGCCGTCCGCGACACCGGGATGGTCGAGCCGGCCGGCAGCCGGCGGGTGTCGCCGACCTCCTGGGTCAGCGAGATGTAGCGCTGCCCGACGAGGTTGCGGTAGCGGATCGCCGCGTTGGTGCCGCCGTTGACCGAGGTCTCCTCGTCGACCGAGAACGTGATGAGCGCCCGCGTGCGGTCGACGATCTCGACGTCGCTGACCGTGCCGACGCGGACGCCGGCGACGCGGATGTCGTCCCCCGCGTTGACGCCCGTGGCGTCGGTGAACTCCGCCTTGTACTCACGCGACGACCCGAAGTCGAGGTTGCCGATGGTGACCACCAGCACCGCGGTGGCCATCGAGGTGACGACGACGAAGATCAGCAGCTTGACCAGGTCGGCCGAGGTGCGGGCGTCGAGGATCCGGCTCATCGCAGCGACACCTCCGCCCCGCGCGCCATCGGGCCGACCAGGAGCGCGCCGAGGTCGGGTACGTCGTCGGCGCTGACGCCGAGCCCGGGCGCGAGCAACGCCTTCAGCAGCGCCGACTCGTCGCGCCCGCCGGCGAAGCCGGCAGCGGTGCCGGACCAGCCCGGACCGACCCGGCTGGTGCCCTTGCCGGTGGGCTCGTCGACGCCGTCGACGAAGTCGGGCTGGGACCTGAGCGGGTTGATCTGGGACCACGGCGGGTTCGGCAGGGTTCCGCAGTGGTAGCCGCGCTTGTCGCCGTAGACCGGGGTGTCCTGCGCGCCGTAGCCGCGCGGCTGGTTGGGCAGCGTCTCGAGCACGATGTGGAGCGTGAAGCCGCGGAACGCCTCGGCCTGCAGCTTGCCCGCTCCGACGATGCCGCCGAGCAGGCAGGGGTAGCCGGGGGCGTACCGGGCGAACACGTCGAGCTGGGCGGCGCCGAGGTCGGCGAGGCGGACCAGGTTGTCGCCGTTGGCGCGGGTGAAGCGCTCGGTGACGGCGGCGAACTTCGACACGTCGTTGAACAGCGCCTGCAGCTTGTCCTCCCGGTCCTCGAGCGTCGAGGTGGTGGTGATGGTGTTGCGGAGGATCGTGGCGACCTCCGGCAGGACGTCGGCGTAGGTGTCGGAGACCCGCGCCGTGAGCCGCAGGTCCTCGACGAGGGCGGGCAGCTCGGGGTTGAACCGGGTCAGGTAGTCGTCGAGCGTCTCGAGCGTCTCGCCGACCTGCTCGCCCCGTCCCTCGAGGGCGGTCGCGACCGCGTTGAGGGTGGTGTTGAGGTCGGCCGGCTGCACCGCCCGCAGGAGGGGGTAGAGGTCGCTGAGCACCTGCTCGACCTCGATGGACAGGTCGGTCCGCTCGATGACGTCGCCGTCGGCGATGGGCTCGCCGGACGAGCCACCGGGCGGCACGACGAGCGACACGAACTTCTCGCCGAAGAGCGTCTTGGGCAGGATCGACGCCGTGACGTCGCGAGGGACGTCGGTGGTGCGGTCCTGGTAGAGACCCAGGGTGATCTCGGCGCCCTCGGCGGTCGGCTCGAAGTCGAGCACCTCGCCCACGATCACGCCCTTGATCTTGACGTCGGCCCGCTGGGGGAGCTGCAGCCCGATCTTGGACGCCTCGACCGTGACCTCGTCGTAGTCGCTGAACTTCTGGGTGAACACGCCGTAGGTCACCCACACCGCAGCGAGCATCAGCACGAGGAACACCACGCCCAGGGATCTCGTCCTCACCATCGCGCTCACCCCGCCAGCCGCACGGTGGTCGCCGCGCCCCAGATGGCCATGGACAGGAGCAGGTCGAGCACGTTGATCGCGACGATGCTCGTGCGCACGGCGCGGCCCACGGCCACGCCGACACCGGCGGGACCGCCGGAGGCGGTGTAGCCGTGGTAGCAGTGGATGAGGATGACGGTGACGGCGAAGACGAGCACCTTCCCGAAGGACCACAGCACGTCGCCCGGCGGCAGGAACGCGTTGAAGTAGTGGTCGTAGGTGCCGGCCGACTGGCCGTAGACCTGCGTCACCACCAGGCGGCTCGCGAAGTACGACGACAGCAGCCCCACGACGTAGAGCGGGATGATCGCGATCAGGCCACCGACGACGCGGGTGGCGACGAGGAACGGCATCGACGGGATGGCCATCACCTCGAGGGCGTCGACCTCCTCCGAGATCCGCATCGCACCCAGCTGGGCGGTGAAGCCGCAGCCCACCGTGGCGGCGAGGGCGATGCCCGCGACCAGCGGGGCGATCTCGCGGGTGTTGAAGTAGGCCGAGACGAAGCCGGAGAAGGCGGACGTGCCGAGCTGGTCGAGCGCGGCGTAGCCCGAGAGCCCCACCTGCGCGCCGGTGAAGAACGTCATGCCGATGATCACGCCGACGGTGCCGCCGATGACGGCGAGCGCACCCGACCCCAGGGTGACCTCGGCCAGGATCCGCATGATCTCGCGCGGGTAGCGGGTGATCGAGCGCGGCACCGCCTTGAGCACCGCGAGGTGGAAGGCCAGCTGCCCACCCAGGTCGTCGAGGGAGGCAAGGGGCTTGGAGTGGATGGCCATCTGCTCAACCGCCCTTCGGGGGCACGACCTGCAGGTAGATCATGCTGAGGACGAAGTTGGCCACGAAGAGCAGCAGGAACGTGATGACCACGGACTCGTTCACGGCGTCGCCGACGCCCTTGGGCCCACCCTTGGCGTTCATCCCCTTGTAGGACGCGACGACGGCGGCGATCAGGCCGAACACGAGCGCCTTGACCAGGCCGATCCACAGGTCCGGGAGCTGCGCCAGCGCGGTGAAGCTCGCGAGGTACGCCCCGGGGGTGCCGTCCTGGAGGATCACGTTGAAGACGTAGCCGCCGAGCACGCCGACGACGCTCACCATGCCGTTGAGGAAGAACGCGACGAGCATGCACGCGAGCACCCGGGGGACCACGAGGCGCTGGATCGGGTCGATGCCCAGCACCATCATCGCGTCGAGCTCCTCGCGGATCTTGCGGGCGCCGAGGTCGGCCGCGATCGCTGAGCCACCCGCCCCTGCGATGAGCAGCGCCGTACCGATGGGAGCCGCCTGCTGCACGACGGCGAGCACCGACGCCGACCCGGTGAAGGACTGCGCGCCGAACTGCTTGATCAGGCCGCCGACCTGGAGCGCGATGACGGCGCCGAACGGGATCGCCACGAGCGCGGTCGGGACGATGGTGACCGAGGCGATGAACCACGCCTGCTGGATGAACTCGCGCAGCTGGAAGGGTCGCCGGAACAGCCCGCGAGCGACGTCGAAGGCGAAGGCGAACAGGTTGCCCGCGACCCCGATGGGTGCGAGGGCGCGCGAGGACATCGATGTGGACATGCGGCCTCAGGCTCCGGGCGCCAGGCCGGCGTTGGCGGACTCGAACGAGCCGGGAGGCGGGGTCACGCCGTTCTCGCGGCACCACTCCCCTGCCGGACGCTGGCTGCGGCGCGGGATGCCGTTGGACGGCTCGAGCTGGAGCGGGATCGGCGGCAGGGGCGGCAGCTCCTGGTCGGCCTCGGCGGCGAGCTCGTCGGCGTCCTTCTCCTCGGACATGCCGATCGGACCCACCCGCTGCGCGTTGAGGAACTGGCGCACGACCGGCTCCTCCGAGCTGAGCAGCTGCTCGCGCGGGCCGAACATCGCTAGGTGCCGGTGGTAGAGCAGCCCGATGTTGTCGGGCACGGTGCGCGCGGTGTTGATGTCGTGGGTGACGATGAGGAAGGTGGCGTCGATCTGTGCGTTGAGGTCGACGATCAGCTGGTTCAGGAAGGCCGTGCGGACCGGGTCGAGGCCCGAGTCGGGCTCGTCGAACAGCACGATCTCCGGGTCGAGGACGAGTGCGCGCGCCAGGCCGGCACGCTTGCGCATGCCGCCGGAGATCTCGCCGGGGAGCTTGTCCTCGGCCCCGAGCAGTCCGACGAGGTCCATCTTCTCCATGACGATGTCGCGGACCTCGGACTCCGACTTCCGGGTGTGCTCGCGCAGCGGGAAGGCGACGTTGTCGTAGAGGTTCATCGAGCCGAACATGGCGCCGTCCTGGAACAGGACCCCGAACAGCTTGCGGATCTCGTAGAGCTCACGCTCCGAGCAGCTCGCGATGTCCGTGCCCTCGATGATGATCGAGCCCTTGTCGGGCTTGAGCAGGCCGATGAGGGTCTTGAGGAAGACCGACTTGCCGGTGCCCGACGGCCCGAGCATCACGCAGATCTCGCCGGCCGGCACCGTCAGCGTGACGTCGCCCCAGATGAGCTGCTTGCCGAAGGACTTGCTCAGGCCGTCGACCTGGATCTCGACACCCATCGTCCACCCTCCCTGCCGTACGGCTCCCTGGCGCGGGCCTCGTGCCGCCCGCGCTACTACTGGGTAGACAACGCGGGAGGTCGCGAGAGGTTACGGGCGAGTGGAGACGGACGTCACCACCCCCACGGAGGGTCAGGCCCGACGACGGCGGATCTCGGCGTTGACCGCAGGGACGATCTCGTGGAGGTCGCCGATGACGGCGTGGGTGGCCTTGGTGACCATCGGTGCGTCGGGGTCGGTGTTGATGGCGAGGATCGCCTTCGCGCTGCTGCACCCCGCCCAGTGCTGGATCGCGCCGCTGATGCCGCACGGGATGTAGAGGTCGGGCGAGATCCGGCTGCCGGTCTGCCCCACCTGCTCGTGGTGCGGCCGCCAGCCCAGGGAGGTCACCACGCGGGACACCCCGAGCGAGGCGTCGAGCAGCTCGGCGAGCTCGAGGAGGTCGTCGAACCCCTCCGCGGAGCCCGCGCCGCGACCGGCGCCGACGACGACGCGGGCCGACTTCAACGAGCCCGAGAGGTCCGGCTCGGGCTCCTCGGTCGAGACGACCCGGGCCAGCAGGTCGGCGTCGGCGACCTCCGGCGTCTCGACGACCAGCTCGCCGGCGCCGGGCGCCGGGGCCGGAGCGGCCTCGACCGCGTGGCCGGCGAGGGTGAAGACGGCCGGGCGCTGGGCCAGGCTCATCTCCTCCAGGGCGGCTCCGCCCACCACCTGGCGGGTGACCGTGAAGGGCGACAGGCCGCTGAACGACACCACGTTGGCGGCCATCGGCACGCCTGAGCGCGCAGCGACGTGGGCGAGGACCTCGTTGCCGCGTGGGGTGCCGGCTGCGGTCACGACGACCGCCCCGGCACGCTCGCGCACCGCCATCAGCCCGGCCGCCCACGCGGCGCCGGCGAAGGCGTCGTACGCCGGACCGGTCAGCGCGTGCACGCGGCGGGCGCCGTACGACGCCAGGGTGCCCACGAGCGCGTCGTCGGGCTGCCCGACGACGACCGCGTCGACGGGCACGCCGCCCCCGGCCGCGGCGAGGTCGCGCGCGAAGGTCATCGCCTCGCGGGACGTCTCGACGGCCTCCCCCGCCGGCGTCACCTCGACCAGGACGACGATCATCTGGACAGCACCCCCAGCTGCTCGAAGAGGTCGACGACGGCGGGTGCCGCCTCGGGGCCCTTGCCGAGGACCTGGACCGTCGACGGCGCGGGAGGGGGCAGGACCAGCCGGACGCGGGACGGGCCGACCGGGTCGGCCGTGGGCCGACGTTCCTCGATCGGGGCCTTCTTCGCCTTCATCCGGCCGGGGACGCTCGGGTAGCGGGGCTCGACCCCGCCCTCGAGGACCGTGACGACGGCCGGGAGCGGGAGGCGGAAGGTCTCGTGGCCGTCGGGTCCCGCGCCGCTCGCCGTCACCTCGCCGTCGGTGACGCTGACCGTGCTGACGCCGTTGACGACCGGCCAGCCGAGCTCGTAGGCCAGCCGGATGCCGACCTGGAAGTCGCCGGAGTCGGCAGCGTCGTTGCCCAGCAGCACCAGCTCGTGGGGGCTGCCGGCGCCTTCGTGGTCGCGCACCACCGCGGCGATCTCGCGGGCGACGTCGGCCGGGCCGAACGCCTGCGGGTCGGCCACCACGTGGGTGGCCGCGGAGCAGCCGACGGCGAGCGCGGCCCGCAGCTGCTCGACCGCGTCGTCGTCACCGAGCGTCAAGACGGTCGCCGCACCGCCGTCTGCCGCGATGCGGACCGCGAGCTCGACCGCGCACTCCTCGTGGGCGCTCGTCGTGAAGCCGGCGTAGCGCCCGTCGACGCCCTGCTGGTCCTCGGTGAGGACGACCTCGCTCGTCGCGTCGACGACGCGCTTGACGCACACCAACGGGTTCGTCATCGGATGCGCTCGTTGGAGGGGTCGAGGAGCGGGGTCGCGTCGATCGACCCGACGGTGACCGGGTAGAGCTCCTCCATGTAGGACACGGCGAGCTGGTTGCCGATGACGGCCTGGTCGGGCGGCAGGTAGGCGAGCAGGACGTGCTTGCCGAGGGAGGGCGCCGACCCCGCACTGGTGACGTAGGGGTGGTGCCCGTGCCCATCGGTGAGCGTGCCGCCGTCGCGGGTGAGGATCGGCTCGCCGCCGAGCATGTAGCGCTTCACCCCCGAGGCGGACGTGTGGTCGTCGACCGTGAGCGTGCACAGCACGGTGGCAGGGTCCGCCTCCCGCTGGGCGAGGTAGGCCTCCTTGCCGACGAAGTCGGCCGCCTTGACCTTGGGGCGCTGCATGCCGGCCTCGACGATGGTGCGCTCGCTGTCGAGCTCGGCGCCGTAGGCCCGGTAGCCCTTCTCGATCCGGCCCGTCGTGCCGTAGACGCCGATGCCGGCCGGAACCGCACCGTGCGGGGCGCCGGCCTCGAGGAGCGCGTCCCACAGGGCTGCGGCGTGCTCCATCGGGACGTAGAGCTCCCAGCCGAGCTCGCCGACGTAGGAGATGCGGGAGGCGAGGACGGGCAGGCCGGCCAGCTCGACCTCGCGGCAGGTGAGGAAGCCGAACCCCGCGTCGGAGACGTCGTAGGTGGTGAGCGACGAGACGATGTCGCGCGCCCGGGGCCCCCAGATGCCGATCGTGCTCACGTCGTCGGTGCGGTCGGTCAGCGTCGTCGAGCCGGCCTCGGGCAGGTGTCCGGCGAACCACGCACGGTCGGCCATCCCGTGCGCGCCGCCGGTCACGACCCGGAAGTGCTCGTCGCCCAGGCGCATCACCGTCAGGTCGGAGCGGAAGCCGCCCTTCGCGTCCAGCACCGGGGTGTAGACGACCTTGCCGACCGCGACGTCGCACTGCGCGACGCACGTGCGCTGCACCACGTCGAGCGCCTCGGCGCCCTCGATGTCGAAGATGCAGAACGCCGACAGGTCGATCACCGCGGCCGCCTCGCGCATCCGGAGGTGCTCGGCGTTGATGATCGGGCTCCACCAGCGCGAGTCCCACTCGTGCTCGCGCGGCATCACCGCGTCGCCGTAGGCCTCGAGCAGGGACGCGTTGGTCTCGTACCAGAACGGGCGCTCCCACCCGGCGGTCTCGAAGAAGACGGCGCCCAGCTTCTCCTGCGAGTCGTGCATCGGGGAGAGCCGCTGGTCGCGGTCGGACTCGTACTGCTCGCCCGGGTGCACGATGCCGTAGGTCTTGATGAACGACTCGGTGGTGCGCAGCCGGGTGTGCTCGCGGCGCTTCTGGTGCTCGTGGAAGCGCGCGACGTCGCTGTGGTGCAGGTCGATCTCGGAGTGACCGTGGGTCATCCACTCCGCCACCGCGCGGCCGACGCCCGGCCCCTCCTTGATCCACACCGCAGCGGCCGTCCAGAGACCGGCGACCTCGCTCTCGCCCAGGATCGGGTTGCCGTCGCAGGTCAGCGAGAGCAGTCCGTTGATGGCGTAGCGCATCTCTGCGCCCTCTGCGCCCAGCAGCTCGGGCATCAGCTCGTAGGCCTGCTCGAGCTGGGGGTCGAAGTCGTCGGAGGTGAACGGCATCTCGGTCGGCGACAGCTTGGCCTGCTCGATCGAGGGGATGTCCTCCGGCTCGTGGAGGATCGCGCGGTGCGCGTAGGAGCCGACCTCCATGTCGGCGCCGTGCTGGCGCTCGTAGCAGAAGGTGTCCATGTCGCGGACGATCGGGAAGGAGATCTCTCCCTCCTTCTCCGCCAGCTGCGGGCAGGGTCCGACGCTGATCATCTGGTGCACCGCAGGCGTCAGCGGGATGCTGATGCCCGCCATGTCGCCGAGCTTGGGGCTCCACACGCCGGCGGCGATGACCACGACCTTCGCCTCGATGTCGCCGCCGGTGGTGCGCACGCGGGTGATGCGGCGACGACCGTTCGACGCCTCCTCCGTGTCGAGGCCTATCACCTCGACCGTCGGGACGACGGTCAGCTGGCCCGTGGCGAGACCGCGCTCGCGCATGATGGTGCCGGCACGCAACGAGTCGACCACCCCGACGCCGGGCGTCCAGAACGCCCCGATGAACTGGTCCTCCTCGATGAAGGGCACCTTCTCCTTCACGAAGGACGGGTCGACCAGCTCGGCCTCGATCCCCCAGGCCCGGGCGCTCGACATGCGGCGCCGCAGCTCCTCCATGCGCTCCTCGGTGCGGGCGATCTCGAAGCCGCCCGACTGCGTGAAGACCCCCATCTCCTTGTACTGCGCCACCGAGTCGAGCGTCAGGTCGGTGATCTCGCGCGAGTGGTCGACGGTGAAGATGAAGTTCGAGGCATGGCCCGTCGAACCTCCCGGGTTGGGCAGCGGGCCCTTGTCGATCTGCACGACGTCCGTCCAACCGAGCCGCGTCAGGTGGTGCACGAGGCTGTTGCCGACGATGCCGGCGCCGATGACGACGACGTTCGCGGTGGTGGGGACGTCTGCCATGACGGATCTCCTCGGAGACGGGGCGGTGCGGTCTGTTGCGCATGATGCAATAGGTTGCGTCTTGCGCGATTCCAGAAATGTACGTCGTCGCCCCGGCGCGCTGTCAAGGCGCTCGGAGCGACGGCGGACGGACCGGTTCGGCTCGTGGTCGGGTGAGCGCCGGGGCTCAGGCCCGCCCGTCCTCCTCGGGCGCGCTGGTGACCTCCTCCGGGTCGGCGCCGAGCGCGGCCAGGGCGACCGAGTGGTTCTCCACCGAGTCGTACTTCTGGGCGTGCAGCACGGCCTTGCGGACCCGGGAGGGGAGCGTCGACTCGTAGGGCTCCTGGCGCAACGCCTTCATCAGCGACACGCACATGGCGCAGATGACCAGCATGAACGGCCCCGCGACGATGATCACCAGTGTCTGGAGCGCGCCGAGCCCGCCCGAGAAGAGCAGCACGGCGGCGACCGCCCCCTGGGCGACGCCCCAGAAGATCACCAGCCAGCGCATCGGCTCCTCCTTGCCGTGCTGGCTCAGCATCCCCATGACGATGGAGGCCGAGTCGGCGCCGGTGATGAAGAAGATCGCGACGAGGAAGACCGCCAGCACGACCGTGACGCTCGCGAGCGGGTACTCCCGCAGCGTGTCGAACAGCGCACCCTCGGTGCCCTCCGCCGCCAGCACGGCACCCAGGTCCTTGGCCCCGGAGAGCTGGAGGTCGAACGCCGAGCCGGCCAGGATGGAGAACCAGACGAACGAGACCACGCTGGGCACCAGGATCACGTAGACGACGAACTGGCGGATCGTGCGTCCCTTGGAGATGCGGGCGATGAACATGCCCACGAAGGGCGTCCAGGAGATCCACCACGCCCAGTAGAAGATCGTCCACGTGTCGAGGAACTCGCTGCCACCGAAGGCACCGGTCCGGAATGCCATCGTCGGGAGGTGCGTGAGGTAGCCGCCGAGGGACTCGGTGAACGTGCTGAGGATGAAGACCGTCGGACCGACGACGAAGAGGAAGAAGACCAGGAGCAGGGCCGCGATCGCGTTGGCGTTGGAGAGGAGCTGCACCCCCTTCTCGATGCCGGTCACAGCGGAGAGCACGAAGCAGGTGGTCAGCACGGCGATCACCACCACGGTGAGCCACTTCGACTCGCCGGTGCCGAACACGTTGTCGAGGCCACCGGTGATCTGCAGGGCGCCCAGGCCCAGGGACGTCGCGGAGCCGAACAGCGTCGCGAAGATCGCGATCACGTCGATCGCCTTGCCGGGACCCTCCGTCGCACGCCGCCCCAGGAGGGGCACGAACGCGCCCGAGACCAGGTTGCCGGTGCCCTTGCGGTAGGCGAAGTAGCCGATCGACAGCCCGATGACGGCGTACATCGCCCACGGGTGGAAGCCCCAGTGGAAGAAGGCGTACTCCATCGCGACCCGCGCGCTGTCGGGCGTCGACGGGTCACCCCGGCCGGGCGGGATGCTCGACGCGTCGGTCGCCGTCAGGTAGGTGAGCGGCTCGGCGACGCCCCAGAACATCAGGCCGATGCCCATGCCCGTCGCGAACATCATCGAGACCCACGAGAAGGTCGAGAACTCCGGCTCCGAGTCGTCCGGGCCGAGCTTGATGTTGCCGTAGCGGGTCATGGCGAGGTAGGCGGAGAACAGCAGGAACGACGCGCTGACCAGGATGAACAGCCAGCCGAACGTGGTCTCCAGCCACCCGAGCAGCTCGGTGGTGGCCGTTCCCATTCCCTCGGAGTCGACCGTCCCCCAGACGAGGAAGGCGATCGCGAGCCCGGCCGCGACGCCGAAGGTCACCTTGTCGAGCGGGAAGTCCCGGCGCTCCGGCTGTGGAGGCACCACGGACTGACCGACGGGTTCCTTGAGCGCCATGCTGCCTACCCATCCGGTTGCATCCTGCGCAACCTAGTGCGTGACTTGCAACACACGCAGGATCGCCCCACCCCGGGCGGGTGTCAAGGCCCTCCCGGGGGCGGGACGTCGTGCGGCCTCACCCGAGCCAGGCGTCGACCTTGTCCGGGTTGTCCTCGATCCACTTCGCTGCGGCGTCGTCGGGCGACATGCCGTCCTGCCCGATCCAGCTGGCGACCAGGTTCTGGTCGTCGTTGGTCCACTCGAAGTTCTTGACCAGGTCGACGGCCGGCGAGCCGCTGTCGGCGAACTTCGTCGAGATGAGCTTGTTCAGGTCGTAGGGCGGGTAGTCGCAGTCGACCTCGGCCGGGTCGGCGTCGCACCCCTCCGTGTACTCCGGCAGCTTCACGTGGGCGATCTGGACGGGGTCCTTGACGCCCGGCGTGGACTGCCCGTCGACCTCGGCGTACCACTGCGGGGTGTAGAAGTAGGCGAGCAGCGGCGTCTTGTTCTCCTCCGCGGACCGGAAGCTCGTCAGCAGCGCCGCCTCGCTCCCGCCGACGACGACCTGGTAGTCCAGGTCGAGGTTCTTCACGAGGGCCTCGTCGTTGGTGACGTAGGACGGGTCGCCGTCGAGCAGCTGGCCCTTGCCGCCGGACTCCGAGGTCTTGAACATGTCGGCGTACTTGTTCAGGTTCTCCCAGTTGGTGATGTCGGGGTACTCCTCGGCCATCCACTGCGGCACGAACCAGCCGATCAGGCCCTTGCCGCCCGTCAGGCCGGCGTCCTGGACGGTGCCCTGCTCGTCGATGTACTTCTTGACCAGGTCGGCGTGGCCCCAGTTCTCCACGATGGTGTCGATCGAGCCGTCGGCCATGCCTTGCCAGCCGACCTCCTCCTTCACCTCCGGGTACGACACGTTGCACCCGAGCTCCTTCTCCGCCACCTGGCCGATCACGTGGGCGTTCGCCACGTAGCCGGTCCACGGGTTGATGGCGATCCGCAGGTCGCCGCAGTCCTCGCCACCCGCGCTCGAGGTGGTGTCCTCGATGTTGCCCCCGCCGCAGCCGGCCAGGCCGAGGCCAACGACGGTGGCGAGGGCGACGAGCCTGGATCGGCGTAGTCCTCGTGCCATGCTTCTTTCCTTTCCTGGCTCCGCGTCTGCCCGCGGAGGACGTCGTGTGTCAGCGGCCGTACCGCGCCGCCGCGTAGCGGGCGATGCGGTCGAGCATCACCCCGAGGGCCGCGATGGCGATCCCGGCCGCCAGGCCCTTGCCGAACAGCTGGTCCTGCGAGAAGCCGGAGACCACGATGTAGCCCAGGCTGCCGCCGCCGACCATGCCGCCGATGACGACCATCGACAGCACGTAGAGCAGGCCCTGGTTGGTCGCGAGGACGAGTGCTTCGCGTGACATCGGCAGCTGGACCTTCGAGATCATCTGCCAGGGCGTGGCACCGGTGGACCGGGCTGCCTCGACCGTCGTCGGCGATACGCCCCGGATGCCGTCGGCGACGAGCTTGGTGGCGATCGGCACGGCGTACGCCAGGGCGGCCACGATGGCGGTGAACCGGCTGGCAGCGAATAGCGCCAGGGCCGGCACCAGGTAGACGAACGGCGGGATGGTCTGGAACGCGTCCAGGAACGGGCGGATCAGTGTGTCGGCCCGGCGGCTGCGACCCATGGTGACCCCGAGGACCACCGCCAGGACCATGACCATGGACGTGGCGATGAGGGTCATCGACAAGGTGACCATCGTGTCGTTCCACAGGCCGGTGCCGAGGATCACCGCCTCGCACACGAGGGTGACCACGGCCGGCCGCCACCCGCCGAGGACGTACGCGACCGCGAGGAGCACGACGGCCATCACCCACCAGGGCGAGTCGGCCATCAGGCTCTCGAGCGGGTTGATCACCAGCTCGGTCGTGACGTCCTTGAGCCAGATCGTGAACGAGTCGACCGAGCTGACGAACCAGGCGCTGAACTCGTTGATGTAGCGGGTGAGCTCGGGTCCGCTGACGTACTTCAGCACCGGCGTCTCGCTGACGTCGGGGAACTCGGCGAACTTGAGGTCGTAGCGGGAGAGCCAGACGGCGAGGACGACCGGGACCAGCAGCAGGCCGTTGAGCAGCCAGCGACCGGACCGGGTGAGCCGGGGCAGCCGCTGGCCCTTGCCCGCGTCCTCGGTCGCCCATCGCGGCAGGTGCTCGAGGACGACGCCGGTCAGCATCACTCCGGGGCCGCTCACCGAGGCGACGTCGCTGCGCCCGGCCGACCGCTCGCTGGCCGCCGTCGTCGTCCGGTCCAGCATGATCGCCATCGCCACGATGGCCAGACCGGCCACGGACGCGGCGCCGACGTTCTGGATCTGCAGCGCCGACACCACGGGCTTGCCGAGCCCGGGTCCGTTGACCAGGGCCGCGATGGTGGCCATCGACAGCGCGGCCATCATGCACTGGTTGACGCCGACCACGATGGTGCGCCGCGCCATCGGCAGCTGCACCTGCGTCAGCATCTGCCGCCGGGTCAGGCCCATGGAGCGGGCCGCCTCGACCGTGGTGGGCGACACCGAGCGGATGCCGTGCTCGGTGATGCGCACGAGCGGGGGCAGCGCGTAGATGAAGGTGAGCACCACCGCGACCGCCGGCCCGATGCCGAAGAACAGTGCGAGCGGTGCCAGGTAGCAGAAGGCCGGCACGGTCTGCATCAGGTCCAGGACCGGCGTGATCGCTCCCGACGCCGCCTTGCTGCGCGACATCAGGATGCCGACCGGCAACCCGACGGCGATGCACAGCACGACCGACAGGATCGTGATGATGAGGGTGTCCATGCTGTCCGGCCAGAGCCCGAAGATCCCGAACAGCAGCAGGGAGGCGCTGACGAGCACCATCGCCCGGGTGCCGGCGAGGACCAGGGCCACCCACGCCCCCAGCGCGACCACGCCTACCCAGCCGATCTCCGGGACCGGTCGGGGGAACGCGGGGATGCTGATCAGCTCCTGGAAGAACTTCACCACCGCGTCGAGCATGTCCCCGACGGCGCCGAGCACGCCGCCGAAGAACCAGTTGTCCTGCCCTTCGAGCTGCACCCAGTCCCTGGCCTCGTTGAGCCGACGGTGCAGCGCGGTCGTGTCCTGGAAGCCGAGCGCCCTGGTGTTCTGCCCCTGGAGGGCGGCCCACGCGACCACCCAGAAGACCAGGATCCCGAGCAGCTTCAGGCCCGTGTGGCGCTTGCGGCCGAGCTCGACGTAGGGCTGCTCCTCCTTCGTCCCCGCCCTGTCGGGTGGGGCCGCGGGCGGCAACGTCGCGGTGGTCATGACGCGGCCTCCTCCGCGACGACCACGCGCAGGATGTCCTCGTCGTCCACCACGCCGACCAGCCGGTCTCCGTCGACGACGCGGCAGGGGCCCTGGTGGTCGAGCACGACGCGCGCGGCGTCGCGCACGACCTGGTCGGACCGCAGCACGGGCGAGTCCGCCGCCTCCTGGCCGTCGGGGTCGCGCATCACCCACTTGAGGGTCAGCACGTGGGACTTGGGCACCTCGCTGGTGAAGTCGCGCACGTAGTCGTCCGCCGGCGCCCCGACGACCTCGTCCGGTGTCCCGACCTGGACGATCTCGCCGTCGCGCATGATGAGGATCCGGTCGCCGAGCTTGAGCGCCTCGGCGAGGTCGTGGGTGATGAAGACCATCGTCTTGCCGACCTCGTGGTGCAGCCGGATGACCTCGTTCTGCATGTCGCGGCGGATCAGCGGGTCGAGGGCCGAGAAGGGCTCGTCGAACATCAGCACGTCGGGGTCGCCGGCCAGGGCCCGGGCCAGTCCCACCCGCTGCTGCATGCCGCCCGAGAGCTGGTCGGGGAAGTTGTTCTCGTAGCCGCTGAGCCCGACGAGGTCGACCATCGCCTGGGCCCGGTCCAGGCGTCCCCGCCGGTTCTCCCCGCGCACCTCGAGGCCGAAGGCGATGTTGTCGATCACCTTGCGGTGCGGGAGCAGGCCGAAGTGCTGGAAGACCATCGACACCCGCCGCCGCCTGGTGTCGAGCAGGTTCTTGTCCGACATCCCGGTGATCTGCTCGCCGTAGAGCTCGACCGTCCCGGCCGTCGGCTCGATCAGCCGGGTCAGCAGCCGCACCAGGGTCGACTTCCCGGACCCGGACAGGCCCATGACGACGAACACCTCCCCGGGCGCCACGTCGAACGACACGTCGCGGATGCCGACCACGTGCCCCGTCTTCTCCTGGAGCTCCTTGCGCGACAACGAGGCGTCCGGCGTGTTGATGATCTTCTCGCCGCGCGGCCCGAAGATCTTCCAGAGCCCGTCGACGTGCACTGCCGGCGTACCGGCGGTGGTGGTGTCGCTGGTCGTGCTGCTGCTGGTCGTGGTGGTCATGGCTGCTCCTCGTCGTTGCGAGTGTCGCCCGGTGGGTACGGCGGCGTGCCGGCGCGGTGCCGGTAGTAGGGCACGTCGGCCGCGGGCAACGGGGTGTGCCCGGCGATGAGGTCGGCAGCCTTCTCGGCGACCATCATCACGGGGGCGTAGATGTTGCCGTTGGTGACGTAGGGGAAGACGCTGGCGTCGACGACCCGCAGGCCCTCGGTGCCGTGGACGCGCATGCTCAGCGGGTCGACCACGGACATCTCGTCGGTGCCCATCCTCGCGGTGCACGAGGGGTGGAGCGCGGTCTCGGCGTCCGCGCGCACCCAGTCGAGGATCTCCTCGTCGGTCTCCACCACGGACCCGGGCGAGAGCTCGCCGCCGTTGAACGGGGCGAAGGCGGGCTGGTTGAGGATGTCGCGTGCCACCCTCACCGCCTCGACCCACTCCCGGCGGTCGTTGTCGGTGGACAGGTAGTTGAAGAGCATCCTCGGCTTCTGCCGCGGGTCGGTCGAGGCGATGCGCACCCAGCCGCGGGTGTCGGCGTACATCGGGCCGATGTGGACCTGGTAGCCGTGGGCGTAGCGGTCCTGTCCCGCCGGCGCCGACCCGTCGTAGCGGATCGCGATGGGGAGGAAGTGGAACATCAGGTTGGGCCAGTCGACGTCCTCGTTGGACCGGCAGAACCCGCCTCCCTCGAAGTGGTTGGAGGCCGCGGTGCCGGTGCGCCTGAGCAGCCACTCCAGGCCGACTCGGGGACGGTTGCGCCACCTGAGGCCCTCCACGATGGAGACCGGCTGCAGGCACGCGTACTGGATGTAGACCTCGAGGTGGTCCTGCAGGTTCTCTCCCACGCCCGGCAGCTCCTGGACCATCTCCACGCCGAGCGGCCGCAGGTGCTCGGGGTTGCCGACCCCCGACAGCTGCAGCAGCTGCGGGGTGTTGATGGCGCCGCCGCACAGGATGACCTCGCCCGCCCGGACCTGCTCGCGCCTCCGGCCGGCGCGGAGGTAGTCGACGCCGACGGCCCGGCGGCCCTCGAAGCGGATCCGCGTGGCGTGGGCGAAGGTCTCGACGGTGAGGTTCTTCCGCTTCATCACCGGGTGGAGGTAGGCCCGGGCCGCGGACATCCGCACGCCCCTGACGATGTTGCGATCGAACCGTCCGAAGCCCTCCTGGCGGTAGCCGTTGACGTCGTCGGTCAGGCGGTAGCCGGCCTGCTGGGCGGACTCGAAGAAGGCACTGAAGAGCGGGTTGGTGGCGGGGCTGCGCTCGAGCTTGAGCGGCCCTGATCCCCCACGCCACGCGTCTGCGCCGACCTGCCCGTCGGGGAGGATCAGCGACTCCATCCGCTTGAAGTACGGCAGACAGTGGCGGTAGTCCCACGCCTCCATGCCCGGGTCCGAGGCCCAGCGCTCATAGTCCATCGGGTTGCCCCGCTGGAAGATCATCCCGTTGATCGAGGAGGATCCGCCGAGCACCTTGCCGCGGGCGTGGTACACCCGGCGACCGCCCATCGCCGGCTCCGGCTCCGACTCGTACCTCCAGTCGTAGAGCGGGTTGCCGATCGGGAACGGCAGGGCCGCCGGGGCGTGGATCAACGGATCGAACCGGTCCGTGCGTCCCGCCTCGAGGACGAGGACGCTGGTGCCGGGGTCGGCGGACAGCCGGTTGGCGAGGGCGCACCCGGCGGAGCCACCTCCCACGATGACGACGTCGTACCTGTCCGCACCCATGGTCGCCGCCTAGCCGCCGAACCACCGCTGGGGCACCGGGCGGATGTTGTGCCACACGTGCTTGGTCTCGCGGTACTCGTCGAGGCCGGCCTGCCCCAGCTCCCGGCCGGTGCCGGACTGCTTGTAGCCGCCCCACTCGGCCTGGGGCACGTAGGGGTGGTAGTCGTTGATCCAGACGGTCCCCATGCGGAGCCGGCCCGCGACCCGCTGCGCCCGACCGGCGTCCTGGGTCCACACGGCCCCGGCCAGGCCGTAGATCGAGTCGTTGGCGATCCGCACCGCCTCGTCCTCGTCAGCGAAGGTCTCCACGGTGAGCACCGGCCCGAAGGACTCGTCCTGGGTCACCGACATGCCGCTGGTGCACGCGTCGAGGATCGTCGGCAGGTAGTAGAAGCCGTCCGCGAGGGCGGGGTCGTCGGGACGCGCGCCGCCGCACCGCAGCACAGCTCCCTCGGCGAGCCCGCGGGCGACGTACGCCTCCACCTTGTCGCGGTGCGCGGCACTGGTCAGCGGGCCGGTCTCGGCCTTTTCGTCGAAGGGGCCGCCGAGCCGGATCGTCCCCGCCCTTTCGACGAGGGCGTCGACGAAGGAGTCACGGATCGACTCCTCGACGAGCAGTCGCGCGCCGGCGGAGCACACCTGGCCGGAGTGCAGGAAGACCGCGGTCAGCGCGAAGTCCAGGGCCACCTCGAGGTCGGCGTCCGCGAAGACGATGTTGGGGTTCTTGCCGCCCAGCTCCAGGGCCACCTTCTTCACCGTGGCGGCGGCGGTCGCCATGATCGCCCGGCCCGTCTCCAGCCCGCCGGTGAACGAGACCAGGTCGACCCGCGGGTCCGAGGAGAGCGGGGCGCCCGCGCTGGCACCGGCTCCGAGCACGAGGTTGCCGACGCCCGCGGGCAGGCCGGCCTCCTCCAGGAGGCGCATCAGGTGCACGGCCGAGTGCGGCGTCAGCTCGCTCGGCTTGAGGACGAAGGTGTTGCCCGCCGCCAGGCACGGGGCGACCTTCCACGAGACCTGCAGGAGCGGGTAGTTCCAGGGCGTGATGAGCCCGCACACCCCGATCGGCTCGTGCACGATGCGGCTGACCACGTCGGGGTTGCCGGTGTCGACCACGCGGCCGGCGTCCTCGCCGGACACCCGCCCGTAGTGGCGGAAGACCGAGACCACGTCGGCGACGTCGTACCGACTCTCGACAAGGCGCTTGCCGGTGTCGAGCGACTCCATGCGGGCCACGTCGTCGGCGTCGCGCTCCAGGAGGTCGGCCACGCGCAGCAGCAGGTCCCCGCGCTCACGACCGGAGGTGGCCGTCCAGGCGCCCTCGTGGAACGCGCGGTGCGCCGCCTCGACGGCGAGGGTCGTGTCGTCGGGACCGGCCTCGTCCACCTCGGCGACCAGCGAGCCGTCCGCAGGGCAGCGGATCTCGCGGCGACCACCCGCGGCAGGGCTCGTCCACGCTCCGTCGACGTACAGCTCCGGCAATCCGACCACCTCGACACCTGTTGCGCATGTCGCAACCGGGTGCTCCGAGCGCAACCAGCCACGTTCGCAGGATCCTGCGGAGACACCCTGTCGTCAAGGGTCCAGCGGTCCAGGTGCCGACTACCGGTGACCCCAGCCCAGACGGTGGGAGACCTCGCCGGCCGCCTGCTGCAGCAGGGAGATGACCTCGTCCAGCCGCTCCGCGTCGAGCCGGAACGACGGACCGGAGACGCTCATCGAGGCGACCACGTCGCCATGGGCATTGCGGACCGGCGCGGCGACGGCGGTCAGCCCGACCTCGAGCTCGTCGATCGCCACGGCGTACCCCTGCTCCCGCACCCGGGCGAGCTCGTCGCGCAGCTGCGGCAGGCGGGTGATCGTCTGGGCGGTGTACGTCGTCAGCGCGCCGAGCGCCTGCTCGAGCTCGGTCTCGTCGAGGCCGCTCAGCAGGACCTTGCCGTTGCTGGTCGCGTGCAGCGGGATGTGCTGCCCGACCCAGTTGTGCGGCTGCAGCGCGGAGGAACCGGCCACCTGGTCGAGATAGAGCGCGGACCCGTCCGCGAGCACCGCGACGTTGACGGTCTCCCCGGTGTCGGCGGCGAGCTGACGGCAGATGGGGCGCGCCTCCTGCACCAGGTCGAGCCGGGCCGTGGTGGCGCCCGCCAGGCGGAGGATGCCGACGCCGAGCCGGTAGCGTCCCCGGTCGCCGGTCTGCTCGACGAGCCGGTGCGACTCGAGCGTCGCCACCAGGCGGAACGCCGTGCTCTTATGGACGGCAAGCTCACCCGCGATCTCGGTGACGCCGGCCTCACCCGTGCGCGCGAGGACCTCCAGGATGCTCAGCGCACGGTCGACGGACTGGACGCCCCCGCCCCCGGTAGCGGCCTCCTCGGTGTTGCGCATGACGCGACACTAGCGCAGTGGCTGTTGCGTATCGCAAACTCTGTCTCGTCGAGCGCAACATTCGCCTCGCCCCGGTCAGGAGCCAGCCATGCAGTCCGACATCGAGATCGCCAATGCCGCCGTCCTGCGACCCATCCGGGAGATCGCCCGGGAGACGCTCGGCATCGACGAGGAGCACCTGGTCCCCTACGGCCACCACATGGCCAAGGTCGACGTCGGCTACCTGACGTCCATCGCCGACCGTCCGCTCGGCCGGCTGGTCCTGGTCACCGCCCTCTCCCCGACGCCGCCGGGCGAGGGGAAGACCACCACGACGGTCGGTCTCACCGACGCCCTCCACGGCCTCGGCCACCGAACGGTGGCATGCCTCCGCGAGCCGTCGATGGGACCGGTCTTCGGCATGAAGGGCGGTGCCGCCGGCGGCGGGTGGAGCCAGGTGGTGCCGATGAGCCACATCAACCTGCACTTCACCGGCGACTTCGCGGCGATCGCCGCCGCGAACAACCTGCTGGCCGCCCTCATCGACAACCACGTGCACCACGGCAACGAGCTCGGGATCGACGTGCGCAGCGTGACGTGGAAGCGCGTGCTCGACACCAACGACCGGGCGCTGCGCGAGGTCGTCGTCGCCCTCGGTGGGCACGTCAACGGCTTCCCCCGCGAGGACGGCTTCGACATCGTCGTGGCCTCCGAGCTGATGGCGATCTTCTGCCTCACCGAGTCCTGGGCCGACCTCAAGCGGCGCATCGGCGACATCGTCATCGGCTACACCCGCGCGATGGCGCCGGTGACCGCGCGCGACCTGGGTGCGCACGGCGCCATGGCGGCGCTGCTGCGCGACGCCCTCGCTCCCAACCTGGTGCAGACGCTGGAAGGTGCACCCGCCTTCGTGCACGGCGGCCCGTTCGCCAACATCGCCCACGGCTGCAGCTCGGTGATGGCGACCCGCGCGGGTCTCCGCCTGGCGGACATCGTGGTCACCGAGGCCGGCTTCGGCGCCGACCTGGGGGCGGAGAAGTTCGTGGACATCAAGTGCCGCAAGTCCGGCCTGCGACCCGACGTGGCGGTCGTGGTCGCGACCGTGCGGGCGCTGAAGTACCACGGCGGCGTGGCCCTGGCCGACCTCGGCACCGAGGACGTCGCCGCGGTCGAGGCCGGCATGGTCAACCTGCGCCGCCACCTCGCGAACATCCGCGACGTCTATGGCATCCCCGCCGTCGTCGCGGTCAACCGCTTCCCCACCGACACCGACCGGGAGGTGGCTCGGGTCATCGAGCTGGTTGCCGACGAGGGGGTGCAGGCGTTCCCGGCCACGCACTTCGCCGACGGCGGCAACGGGGCCAAGGACCTCGCCCACGGCGTGCTCGCGACGCTGGCCGAGCCGTCGCCGTACCAGTTCTCCTACACCTACGACGACCAGCTGTCGCTGACGGAGAAGGTCGAGGCGATCGCCACCCGCCTCTACGGCGCCGGTCAGGTCACCTGGGACGCCAAGGCCCGCCGCCGGCTCCAGCGCATCGAGCGCGACGGCTACGCCGAGCTCCCGGTCTGCGTCGCCAAGACCCAGTACTCCTTCTCGACCGATCCCACCTCGCTCGGCGCACCCTCGGGTCACGAGCTGCACGTGCGGGAGGTACGCCTGTCCGCCGGCGCCGGGTTCGTCGTGGTGGTCTGCGGCGACATGATGACCATGCCCGGCCTGCCGCGGGACCCCTCGGCCGCGCGCATCGACCTCGCCGACGACGGGACGATCCTCGGCCTGTCGTGACGCGGGCCGGCGTCCCACGCGTCACAGGAGTCACCGGATATCCGGTGAGTTCCTTGCTCACAGGTAGAGATCTCTACCTCGAAGCAGGTCGGTCACCGGATATCGGTGACTCCAGACGGTCGAGCGCAGCGCCGACCGCAGCCGCGGCAAGGGCGGACCATTCACCACGCGCTGGTGGAGCCGCACCGGCGTACGCCCGCCGCGCCGGGGGAACCATCGGCACCGGTTGCCCGCCCCAATGAGGTGTCGTTCGTTCCCCAACGGTGCGGCTCAGTCGCCGAGCTCGGCCCGCCGGCGGATGACGTAGTCCTCGAGCTCCTCGCGGATGGCGTCGTCGAGCGACGGCTGCTCGTAGTCCTCGAGGGTCTTCTGGTAGGCGACCTGGGCGCGGTGGTTGGCGTCGTGGCCGCCGTTGCGCATCCAGCGCTCGTAGTTCTCCGACGACGACAGCAGCGGGCGGTAGAAGCAGGTGCGGAAGCGCTCCATGGTGTGCATCGCGCCGAGGAAGTGGCCCCCGTGGCCGACCTCCTGGTGCGCGTCGAAGGCCATCGACGCCTCGTCGATCTCGAGCGGGGTGAACTCGTGGCGCAGCATCTGGAGCAGCTCGATGTCGACGATGAACTTCTCGTAGCCGGCGACGAGGCCTCCTTCGAGCCAGCCGGCCGAGTGCATCACCCAGTTGGCACCGGCGAGGAAGGTCGGCAGCAGGGTCATGAGCGCCTCGTAGCCCGCCTGCGCGTCGGCGACCTGCGAGGAGGTCAGGCCGCCGCCGGTGCGGAACGGCAGGCCGAAGTGGCGCGCGATCTGGCCGGTGCACAGCAGGCCGATCCCGGACTCGGGGGTGCCGAAGGTCGGCGACCCGGACTGCATGTCGATGTTGGACAGGAACGACCCGAAGATCACCGGCGTCCCGGGGCGGATCAGCTGCGACAGGGCGATGCCCGACAGTGCCTCCACGATCTGCTGCACCAGCGCCGCCGGGATGGTCACCGGCGACATCGCGCCCATCAGGATGAAGGGCGTCAGCACGACGGGTTGACCGGCACCGGAGTACTCGAACTGCGCCTCGAGCATGCGGTCGTCCCAGCGCAGCGGCGAGTTGCAGTTGATCAGCGAGATCGTCGCCGGGGTCTCCTCGATGGCCTCCCGGGAGCCGAAGAGGATCGAGGTCATCGCGAGGGTGTCCGCGGCGTTGACCCCGGAGACGACGTTGCCCATGTAGACCTTGTCGGTCAGTGTCTGCAGCGCGTATGTCATGTCGAGGTGGCGGCTGTCGAGCGGGGTGTCGTTGGGCTCGCAGATGACGCCGCCGGCGGAGTCGAGCACGGGGAACGACTGGGCGAGCTTGGTGAAGCTGCGGAAGTCCTCCATGGTCGCGTCGCGGCGTACGTCGCCCTGCCGCACGAACGGCGGACCGTAGACCGCCCCGAACGCCATCGAGTCACCACCGATGTGGATGTCGTGGTCGTGGTTGCGCGCCTGCACGTCGAACTCGCGCGGAGCCTTGGCGACCTGCTCGAGGACGAAGTCGGGGTCGAGGAAGACGGCGTTGCCCTCGACCCGCTGGCCGGCCTTGCGGAACAGCTCGAGCGCGCGGTCGTCCATGAACTCGACGCCGATCTCGGTCATCAGTCGCCGCCACCCCTGGTCGAGGGTGGCCATCGCCTGCTCGGACAACACCTCGTAGCGCGGCATGGCGTTGCGGAACACGGGTCCTCCTGGGTGGTCGCCTGCCGCCCGGCCCCTTGACCCCGGTTCCCGGCGGCTTCTAGCCTCATGATGTGGAACCAACGTTCCACATCATGGAACGCGTGGGAACCCCTCGACCGAAGGAGCCGTCCGTGAGCGAGGCCGCCACCGGGACGCGCGCCCTGGACCGCGCCACCGACCTCGTGGCGACGGTGGTCCACGCCGACGAGCCGATGTCGTTCGCGGACCTCCAGGACGCGAGCGGACTGGCGAAGTCGACGACCTCACGGCTGCTCGCCGCGCTCGAGCGGTCGGGACTGGTCGAGCGCGTCGGCACGGGGTCCTACGTCGCCGGCCGGCTGTTCTGGCTCTACGCCGCGCGCCACGACCCGTGGGACGAGCTGGTCCGACTCGCCCGCCCGGTCATGGAGCGCATCGGCGCCGACACGGGCGAGACGGTGCACCTCAGCGTGGCCCGCGGCGACCGCGTGGTGCAGGTGGCGCAGGTCGACTCGACCTACCTCCTCGGCACCCGCGACTGGACCGAGATCGAGGTGCCGGCCCACTGCTCCGCGCTGGGCAAGGTGCTCCTCGCCTGGGACACGCTCGAGCTCCAGGACGGCGAGCTGGAACGGCCCACGCCCATGACGCTGCCCGACGCCGACGCCGTACGCCGCGACGGCCGGCACGCCCGCGAGCGCGGGTATGCCTCCACCGAGGACGAGCTGGAGATCGGCCTGACCGGCATCGCCGTACCCGTCTTCGGGCTGCGCGGCGACGTGGTCGCCTCCCTCGGGATCTCGGGCCCCACGGCACGCCTCGCCGAGCGGATCGACGAGCTCGGCCGCCACCTGCTCGACCAGTCCACCGCGCTGTCCTCCCTGCTGCGCGGCCCCACCCGCACCGACCCCGCCCGGACCCAGGAGGTGGTCGCATGACCCCCGACGACATCCTTCAAGCCCTCTACGACGAGACGCTCGTGGGCAACGCCCCGCGGGTGCTCGAGCTGACCGAGGAGGGTCTCGGCCTCGCGATGGAGCCGCAGACCCTGCTCTTCGACGCCCTCATCCCCTCGCTCGAGGAGGTCGGCGCGCGCTTCGAGCGGGGTGACTTCTTCGTCCCCGAGATGCTCATCGCCGGACGCGCGATGGCGGGCGCGATGGAGCGGCTCCGTCCGCTCCTCGCGGAGACGGGCGTGGCCACCATCGGCAAGTTCCTGATGGGCACCGTCAAGGGCGACGTGCACGACATCGGCAAGAACCTCGTCAACATCATGCTGGAGGGCGCCGGCTTCGAGGTGATCGACCTCGGCGTGCAGGTCGCGCCCGAGAAGTTCGTGGCGGCGATCGAGGAGCACCAGCCCGACATCGTCGGCTTCTCGGCCTTCCTCACGACCACCATGCCGATGTTCAAGGCCAACATGAACGCGCTCGAGAAGGCCGGCATCCGCAGCGAGGTGATCGTCATGGTCGGCGGCGCCCCCGTGACCCAGGAGTACGCCGACGCGGTCGGGGCCGACGGCTACGCGGCCGACGCCTCGCAGACCGTCAAGCGCGCGAAGAGCCTGATCGAGGCCAAGCGGACCAAGGTCCCGGCATGAGCCCCGCCGAGCCGCTGCGCACGGTCCTGCGCTCGGCCACCCGCGAGGTGGTCATCGGGCACGACACCCGCTTCACCCTCATCGGCGAGCGGATCAACCCCACCGGGCGCCGCATCTTCCAGCAGCAGCTCCGCGACGGCGACCTGTCGGCGATCGAGCGCGACGTCAAGGCGCAGGTCGAGGGCGGCGCCGACGTCCTCGACGTCAACATGGGCGTGCCACTGACCGACGAGCCGGACCTGCTGGCCCGGGCCATCACCATGGTGCAGGAGCTCACCGACCTCCCGATCTGCATCGACTCCTCGGTGGTCGAGGCCCTCGAGGCGGGGCTGTCGGTCTACCAGGGCCGGGCCCTCGTCAACTCCGTCACGGCGGAGGACGAGCGCCTCGAGCTGATCCTCCCGCTCGTGAAGAAGCACGACGCCGCGATCATCGCCCTGCCCAACGACCACGACGAGATCCCGATGGAGGCCGACAAGCGCGTCGAGCTCACCGCCAAGATCGTCCGGGTCGCGACGCAGGAGTACGGCATCGCGCAGGCCGACATCGTCATCGACCCCCTCGCCATGCCGATCGGCGCCGACACCACCACGAGCCTGGTGACGTTCGAGGTGATGCGGCGCATCCGCGACGACTTCGGCGTCAACATGACGTGCGGCGCCTCCAACGTGTCGTTCGGCATGCCGGGACGGCACACCCTCAACGGCACGTGGCTACCGATGGCCATGGCCTCCGGCCTGACCAGCGCGATCTTGGACGCCCGCACGCCCCATGTCGTCGAGGCCGTCAAGGCGGCCGACGTGTTCCTCGGCCACGACGACTGGGGCATGGCCTGGATCAGCGCGCACCGCGCGAAGCAGGAGGCGGGGACTGCATGAGCACGGCCGACGGGGCGGTGTCGTGAGCGGACCTCCCGACGGCCCGGGCTTCTCGCTCGCCGACGTCGCCCGCGAGGGGCTGCTCGAGAGGCCGGGGGCCGATCCCGCTGCGCACGACGGGACGGGCCGCGTCGGCCTCGCCTTCACGGTCCGGACCACCGCCGAGGACGGCGTGGAGGTCCCGCCGACGGTCCGCGACGTGCGCGTGCCGCCGGGGGTGACGGTCTTCGACGCCGCCTCGTGGAACGGCATCGCGATCGACTCCACCTGCGGGGGCCACGGCACCTGTCACAAGTGCCGCATCAGGATCAGCTCCGACAGCGCGGCACCCGTCACCCGGCACGACGTGCGCACCTTCACCCCCGCGCAGCTCGCCGAGGGCTGGCGGCTGGGCTGCCTCCTCCACGCGACCCGCGACCTCGCGGTCGAGGTCCCTCCGCTGACCACCCGACCCAAGGCCGCGACCGTCGGGATCGGGCGACAGGTGATCCTGCGCCCGGCGCTGCAGAAGCGCTACGTCGAGCTCGACGAGGCCACGCTCGCCGACCAGCGGACGGACCTCGTACGCCTCACCGACGCGATCGACGACCTCGAGCTCACCGCCGACCTCCACGTGCTGCGCCGGCTGTCGACGGTGCTGCGGGAGGCCGACTTCAAGGTCACCGCGGTCATCGTCGACGAGGCACTCGTCGACGTCGAGCCGGGCGACACGACAGGTGCGCGCTACGCCATCGCCTTCGACCTCGGCACCACGACGGTCGTCGGCACGCTGCTCGACGTCGGCACCGGCACCCCGCTCGCGGTGGCCTCCTCGCTCAACGCCCAGCAGCCCTTCGGCGGCGACGTCATCACCCGGATCAGCGCCACGATGCTGGACCCCGACGCACTCGGCCGGCTGCAGCAGGCCGCCGGCGCCACCCTCTCGTCGCTCGCCTCGGAGGTGTGCCGGGAGGCGGGGGTCGACCCCGGCCACGTCTACGAGGTGGCCGTCGCCGGCAACGCGACGATGACGGCCCTCGCCCTCGGCATCGACCCCGAACCGCTCGGCGTCGCTCCGTTCGTGATGTCGGCGGCCCAGCCGCCGTCCGTCCTGGCCTCCGACCTGGGCCTGGGCCTGCACCCGCGCGCTCGGGCCTTCCTCTTCCCGGCCCTCGGCGCCTACGTCGGTGGCGACATCGTGGCCGGCATGCTCGCCAGCGGGATGGACCGCGACAAGCGCACCCGGCTCTTCATCGACGTCGGCACCAACTGCGAGATCGTGCTCAGCGACGGAGAGACCATCCTGTCCACCGCCGCACCCGCCGGCCCGGCGTTCGAGGGCGGGGCGATCCGGTGCGGCATGCGGGCCGCTGACGGCGCCATCGAGGTCGTCAAGGTCGACCCGCACGCCGAGGGCGATGACCCCGCAGTCACCCTGCAGGTCATCGGCGACGTCGAGCCGCGAGGCCTGTGCGGCTCCGGCCTGGTCGACGCGGTCGCCGAGCTCGTCCGTGTGGGCCTCCTCGACAGCTCGGGCCGGCTCGTGCCCGAGGAGGACGCCAAGGACATCGCCCCCGCGCTCGCCGACCGGCTGGCGAGGATCGGCGAGGAGCGGGTGTTCGTCCTGCACCGGCCCACGCCCCACGCCGAGCCCACCGAGTGCGTGTACCTCTCCCAGCGCGACGTCCGGGAGCTGCAGTTCGCGAAGGCGGCGATCTCCACGGGCTGGTCGCTGCTCCTCGAGGAGCTCGGCCTCGAGCAGCGCGACGTGCAGCAGGTGCTCCTCGCGGGCTCGTTCGGCAGCTACCTCTCCCCCGCCTCCGCCGTCCGCATCGGCCTCGTGCCCCGCCTGCCCGTCCTGAGGATCGTCGCAGCGGGCAACGTGGCCGGAGAGGGCGCCAAGATGGCGCTGCTCTCGGTGCGGGAGCGAGCCGGGGCGCAGGCGCTCCTCGAGGAGGTGACCTATGTCGAGCTCTCGGACCGTCCCGGCTTCAACGACGCGTTCGTCGACCAGCTCGCCTTCGGCCCCTGACGGCCGGGTAGCGCTCATCGCGTGCGGCGCGATCGCCCAGCCCGCGGCTGCTGTGGTCCACCGGCACGGCTGGCCCGTCGACGTACATCCCCTCCCCCCGCTCCTGCACAACCGCCCCGACCGCATCGCCGACCACGTGCGCGACCTCGCCGAACGGCTCGGACCGTCCTACGCCCGGGTCGTGGTCGGCTACGCCGACTGCGGCACGTACGGCGCCCTCGACGCCGTCTGCGAGGACCTCGGTCTCCAGCGCCTGCCCGGGCTGCACTGCTACGACGTCTACGCCGGCCGGTCGCGCCTCGAGCGGTTCTTCGACGAGCAGCCGGGCACCTACCTGCTGACCGACTTCCTCGTCCGGTCGTTCGACCGCACCGTCGTCCACGAGCTGGGCCTCGACCGCCACCCCGAGCTCCGCGACACCTACTTCGGCCACTACACACGCGTCGTCTGGCTGGCGCAGGAGCCCGACGCAGAGCTGCACGCCCTGGCCGCCGACGCGGCGGAGAGCCTCGGACTCCCGCTCACCGTGGTGGAGACCGGTGACCACGGCCTCGAGCATGCCCTCGCCGACCTCGTCCGGGGCGTCTAGGGACGAAATGGGCGCGATGAACGCCGTACGACGTCCATCTCGTCCCTAGACACCCCGCAGCCGCCGCAGCAGGTCGGTGCGCCAGGCCTCGGTCTCGCCGATCTGGTTGAAGGTGAAGACGTGGAGGCCCTCGACGAGCGCGCCGTCCTCCCCCAGGGCCGGTGCGCACTTCTCCAGGAAGCTCTCCCCGGTGAACCCGCCGGGCGCCGCGAGCCGGGCGAAGAGGCCCTTGTTCTTCGCGAGGAACTTGGTCGACTCCCCCACCCCGATGCGGGTGGCCATGCCGAGCAGCTTGGCGCGCTCGACCGGTCCCGGCAGGCCGAGCAGCAGCGGCATCGCCACGCCGCGGTTGCGGAGCCGACGGATCCAGTCGCGGACGAGGGCGGGGTCGAAGGTCAGGTTGCTGACGATGTGGGTCGCGTAGTGCCGCTTGTCCCACATCGACTGGACCGTGAGGTCGTCGTGGATCGTCGGGTGCGACTCGGGGTAGCCGGTGATGCCGACGTGGGAGAACGGCGATCCGAGGTCCCGGAGGTCCTGCAGCAGGGCGAGCGCGTCGGGGTAGTCACCGGCGGCTTCGGCATCCCCGCCCGGCACGAAGACGCGGCTGATGCCCTTGCCGAGGAGCCGGTCGGTGATCTCCTCCAGCTCCGACCTGCCGGTCACCATCCGGGCGGCGAGGTGCGGCACCACGACGTAGCCGTGCCCCGTCAGCCGCTCGGCGAGGTCGAGCGTCGCCTCCAGCCCCTTGCTCGGCGAGGCCGTCACGGTGACCACCCGGTCGCGGGGCAGGTGCTCGAGGACCTTGTCCTCCGTGGAGGCGGTCGGCAGCACCTCGTAACGAGCGTGCTCGAGGAGCCGGATGAGCGTGGCGCCCGACCGTTTGTTGCGCATGGAGCAACTCATCTCGTGATACGCATCAGACCCGCTCACTCTAGTGGTTCCGGCACCCCAGGTGAAGGGACTCCGCGGCGGAGTCCGGACATGACGAAGGGCGGCCACCCCGGACCGGGGTGACCGCCCTGCGACGGTTGCTGCGCGAGCAGCGAGGGGACTAGCGGATCGTCACTTGACGGTGACGGTGGCGCCGGCGGCCTCGAGGGCCTCCTTGGCCTTGTCCGCGGCCTCCTTGGTGGCGTTCTCGAGGATCGTCTTGGGGGCGGCCTCGACGAGGTCCTTGGCCTCCTTCAGACCGAGGGAGGTCAGGGCGCGCACCTCCTTGATGACGTTGATCTTCTTGTCGCCGGCGGCCTCGAGGACGACCTCGAAGTCGTCCTTGTCCTCGGCGGCAGCGGCGTCGCCACCGGCGGCACCACCGGCGGCCGGGGCGGCGGCCACGGCGACGGGGGCAGCGGCGGTCACGCCGAAGGTGTCCTCGAACTGCTTCACGAACTCGGAGAGCTCGATCAGGGTCATCTCCTTGAAGGCGTCAAGGAGCTCGTCGGTGCTGAGCTTCGCCATGATGGCAAACCTTTCCTTGTGTGGCGCGGTCGCGTGGTGCGGCTGCGCCGGGGTTTCAGGTGGTGTACGTCGGCCTGGTCAGGCGTCGGTGGACTCGGCGGCCGTGTCGGCCGACTCGTCGGTCGCCTCGGTCTCGGCGGCCTCCTCCGAAGAGGCGGCCTCCTTCGCCGGGGCGTCCTCGGCAGCGGGAGCATCCGGCGTACCGGCACCACCTGCGAGGATCGAGGGGTCCTGCTCGGCCTTGGCCTGCAGCGCACCCGCGAGACGGGCGGCCTGGGCGATCGGCGCGTTGAGCAGGTAGACGGCCTGGGAGAGCGAGGCGAGCATCGCGCCCGCCAGCTTGCCCAGCAGCACCTCGCGCGACTCGAGGTCAGCCAGCTTGGCGACCTCGGCAGCGTCGAGCGGCTTGCCGTCCAGGACTCCACCCTTGATGACAAGGGCGGGGTTTGCCTTGGCAAAGTCACGCAGACCCTTCGCAGCCTCGACCACGTCTCCATTGATGAAGGCGATGGCGGTGGGGCCGGTCAGCAGGTCGTCGAAGCCGTCGATGCCCACCTCGTTGGCGGCGATCTTGGCCAGCGTGTTCTTGACCACGGCGTAGTTGGCGTTCTCGCCGAGGGAGCGCCGCAGGTCCTGCAGCTGCTTCACGGTGAGCCCGCGGTACTCGGTCAGCACAGCGCCGGCGGAGTCGTTGAAGGACTCAACGATCTCTGCGACGGCGGCAGTCTTTTCTGGCCGCGCCATGGGTCTCCTTCCGGGGTTGACCACCGGCGTCGGGCCCACAGACGACGAACGCCCTGAGCACAGGCTCAGGGCGTGGGTGCGGCGTGAGCCGCTGCTCTGTCACCTGCGCCGGCCGCCCGCTGCTGCGGACCTTCGGTCACGGGCGAGGAGCTCGTGACAACCTGCGGTCTCTGGTTTCGAGAGGCAACAGTACGCGGCGGGGCAGGGCCCCGACAAATCGGCGGTGCCGGCCGGCAAACCGCGCAATCCTCCCACGCCGGTCGTCCATCACTGGTGCAATGTCCCCGTGGACCACCAGCTCATGACCGTCGGCGCCTCACTGGCCCGCAGCGACGAACGCATGCTCACCGGACGCAACGCCGCCGGACGCCTCTGGAAGACCGGCTTCGTGGGTCTCGACCCGCTGATCGGCGGCGGGATGCGGGCCGGCTCGCTGGTGCTGCTCGCCGGGCCGCAGGGCCTCGGCAAGTCGACGTTCGCGCTGCAGGTCGCGCGCAACAACGCGGCCACCGGCCGCCCGGTCCTCTACTTCTCCTACGAGCACGACGCCGAGGACCTGACCCAAAAGCTCATCGCGATGGAGGCGGGCGAGCTCGACGACTCCGACCAGGTGCGGGTGACGGCGATCCGCTCGATCTTCGACGACCTCTGGGTGAGCTCGCTCGAGCACCGCCTCGAGTCGGTGCCTGCCGGCGTCGAGGCGTTGACACGGGTCGCCCAGTACTCCGAGATGCTCTTCGTGCACCGCTCCACCGGCACCCGCACCGACCTGGCCGCGATCCAGGCCGCCGTGGAGATGGTGCGCGAGCTGGCCGGCTCGACGCCGCTGGTGATCGTCGACTACCTGCAGAAGGTCAAGACGAGCCAGGCCGACGAGGAGAACAGCACCACCGAGATCGTCGAAGGACTCAAGGACCTCGCCATCGACATCAGTGCCCCCGTCCTCGCGATCTCCGCAGCGGAGAAGGAGGCGCTCCGCTCGGGCAAGCGGATGCGCGCCAACGACCTCCGCGGGTCGAGCGCCCTGGCCTACGAGGCCGACGTCGTGCTGGTGCTCAACAACAAGTTCGACATCGTCGCGCGCCACCACCTGACCTACGACCTCGGCAACGCTGAGCGGTTCCGGGACTACGCCGTCCTGACGATCGAGAAGAACCGGTTCGGCCGCGACGGATCCGTCCTGCAGTTCCGCACCCGCTTCGACCAGGGCCGCTACGAGCCCGAGGGCACCGAGGTCAAGGAGCAGCTGATCGACGAGCGGGTCTTCCGGGAGTGAGCCGGAGGCGAGTGCGCTGAGACGCCTCGTTCAGAGCCCGGGCGCCTCGGTGACCTGGCTGCTCGGCGGTGCCTCGACCTCGACCTCTGCGCCGAAGTCGGAGTAGGTGCCCTCGGTGGTCGTGGTGGCCGGCTTGCCGCCGCCAACGGCCGGGAGCTGCATGCTCTGGGTGAACTTGCGCGGCAGGTCGTCGCCGTCGACCCACATCTCGGTCACCAGCTCGTCGGGCATCATGTCGGCCATCGCGGGCGGGAGCTCCATGGCCTTCAGGTACTGCGTCGGGTCGAGGGTGATCCGGTAGTGGTTGGTCTCGACACCGTCGACGTCCTCGGCCCCGACGAGCTCGAGCTCCTTCGGTGCCTCCATCGCCTTGAACATGACTTCGGGGTCGGTGGCCTTGCCGATCATCCCGAACAGCGAGCTCGGGTCGCTCAGGTCGATCCTGAGCCACTTGTCGCCCGTCCCGAGCCCCGGGGACTTCATGTACATCGCCTTGTCGACGAGGATCATCTCGAGGTCCTGCGCGCCGCTGCCGGTCGCCTCCATCTCGATGCCGTCGTCGCCGAACCGGGCCTGGCCCGACATCGTCTGGGTCTGGCCCGCGGAGTCCGACGTGGTCTCGAACGAGAAGCTCTCCGCCTCACGCATCGCGGCCATGATCGCCGGGTAGAAGTCGTCGGCGGAAAGCTCGGCGAGCGCGGCCCCCGCGGGCGTCTCCGCACCCTCGTCGGTGCTCTCCTCGGTGGTCCCTGCCGTGGACTCGTCGGTGCTCTCGTCGGTGGCGGAGCTCGAGGCGTCGGTGGAGCCGGAGTCGTCGCTGCACGCGGCGAGCCCGATCCCCAGGGTCAGCACCAGGGCGGCGGGGCCGAGGCGGCGGGCGAGGGACGGGACGCGCATGGGTGCCTCCTGGGTGGTACGACGCTCTGGTCGGGGACGGGTGCGACCAGCGTGCCATGGCCGTCCTACCCGTTGGGTCCACAACACAACGGCCCGGCCGCCCCGAGGGGGCGACCGGGCCGTGCAGCGCGAGGAGGGTCAGGCCTGGACGGCCTCGTCCTCCGACGCGACGTTCTTCACGCGGTTGGGGTCGACCTGGATGCCGGGACCCATCGTCGTGGAGACGGTGACCTTCTTGATGTAGCGACCCTTGGAGCTGGCCGGCTTGAGACGCAGCACCTCGTCGAGGGCGGCAGCGTAGTTCTCCGCGAGCTGGACCTCGGAGAAGGACGCCTTGCCGATGATGAAGTGCAGGTTGGCGTGGCGGTCGACGCGGAACTCGATCTTGCCGCCCTTGATGTCCGTGACGGCCTTGGCGACGTCGGGGGTCACCGTGCCGGTCTTCGGGTTGGGCATGAGCGAGCGGGGGCCGAGGACGCGACCGAGGCGGCCGACCTTGCCCATCATGTCGGGCGTCGCGACGACGGCGTCGAAGTCGAGCCAGCCGCCGGCGACCTTCTCGATGAGCTCGTCGCCACCGACGAACTCGGCGCCGGCCTCACGGGCGGCCTCGGCCTTGTCGGCGTTGGCGAACACCAGGACACGGGCGGTCTTGCCCGTGCCGTGCGGGAGGTTCACGGTGCCGCGGACCATCTGGTCGGCCTTGCGCGGGTCGACACCGAGGCGCATGACGACGTCCACGGTCTCGTCGAACTTCTTCTTGGAGCCACCCTTGGCGATCTTGATGGCGGCCAGCGGGGCGTAGAGCTCGTCCTTGTCGAACGTCTCGGCGGCCGCGCGGTAGGTCTTGCTGCGCTGCATTGTCTTCTCGTTTCTGTGGTGCGAAGGATGTGGTTAGCGAGCCAGCGCGGCTCTCCCACGTATCAGTCGGTCGTGACGCCCATCGAGCGCGCGGTGCCCTCGACGATCTTCATGGCCGCGTCGATGTCGTTGGCGTTGAGGTCGGGCAGCTTGGTGGTCGCGATCTCGCGGATCTGGTCCTTGGTCAGCTTGCCGACCTTGTCCTTGTGCGGGACGCCGGAGCCCTTGGACAGACCGGCAGCCTTCTTGATGAGCTCGGCGGCCGGCGGGGTCTTGGTGATGAAGTCGAACGAGCGGTCCTCGTAGATGGTGATCTCGACGGGGATCACGTTGCCGCGCATGGACTCGGTCTGGGCGTTGTAGGCCTTGCAGAAGTCCATGATGTTGACGCCGTGCGGACCGAGCGCCGTACCGACCGGCGGAGCCGGGGTGGCCGAACCGGCCTGCAGCTGCACCTTGACGAGTGCGGCGATCTTCTTCTTGGGAGGCATTGCCTTCTTCTTTCTCTCGTGTGGTCATGACGAGGGCACCTGCCCCCTGCCACGGGTTGTTGCTTCCTGCATCATCGGCCCGCAGCGCGGGCCGACAGAAATCGTCGGACGCTGGCGTCAGACCTTCTGGATCTGGCTGAACGACAGCTCGACCGGGGTCTCGCGGCCGAAGATCTCGACGAGCGCCTTGACGCGCTGCGACTCGGCGTTGATCTCGGTGATCGTCGCGTGGAGCGTGGCGAACGGGCCGTCGACCACCATGACCGAGTCGGAGACGTCGAAGTCGGCGACCTCGACCGGCTTGCGCGGCATGGTGGCGGCACCCTTCTCGCCCGACGCGGCGGCCTCGGCCTCGGCGACGGCCACGACGGCCGGCGCGAGCATGTCCTCGACCTCGCTCATGCTCAGCGGCACGGGCTGGTGGCTGTGGCCCACGAAGCCGGTGACCGACGGCGTGTGGCGCACGGCGGACCAGGACTCGTCGGTGAGGTCCATGCGGACCAGGACGTAGCCCGGCAGGACGGTGCGGGTGACCATCTTGCGCTGGCCGTTCTTGATCTCCGCGACCTCCTCGGTGGGGACCACGATCTCGTGGATGTAGTCCTCCATGTTGAGGGAGATGATGCGGTTCTCGAGGTTGTGCTTGACCCGCTTCTCCATGCCGGAGTAGGTGTGCACGACGAACCAGTCGCCGGGCTTGGCCCACAGCTCGCGGCGGAACGCCTCGAGCGGGTCGCTCTCCTCGGCCTCGCCGCTCCCGGCCTCGTCGGCGGTGGCCTCGTCGGCGGTGATCTCGTCGTCGGCGGCCTCGGCGAGGTCCTCGGACTCCGCAGCCTCGTCGGTCACGGCCTCGTCGGCGGGGGTGTCCTCGACGACGCCCTCGACGGCGTCCTCCGGGGTCGCCTCGTCGACGGACTCGACCTGGTCGTCGACCTGGTCCACGTCATTGTTCTCAGACACGTCTCACTCCGTAGTTCGTAGCTGGGGGGCGGGGAACCGTCTCCCCCGTCGTCACTGGACGCTGCCGCCACCGGTGAAGATCTCGAAGACCAGCTTTCCGAAAGCCAGGTCGAGCACCGTGACCAGCGCCATCACCACGACGACGAAGACCAGCACGACGAAGAAGTAGGTGATCAGCTGCTGCTGGGTGGGCCACACCACCTTGCGGAGCTCGGCCACCACCTGGCGCAGGAACGTGGCGGGGCTGGTGCGCCCACGGTCGTCGCCGCGCGAGTCGCGCCGGTCCTGAACCGCGTTGCCGTCGGCCACGTCATCCACCTTCTCGCCGTTTGCTGTGTGCAGTGTTGCTGTGCAGTGTTCCTCGCAGGGCACGAGGGACTTGAACCCCCAACCTTCGGTTTTGGAGACCGATGCTCTGCCAGTTGAGCTAGTGCCCTCCGGCGGTCTCTCCCCATCGCTGGGGGCATGCCGAAGCATGTGGCGAAACCACCAATCCGGAAGCATACGGGGCGGTCCCGGTCGCAGTCGAACCGAGGCCGCACCGCCGGGCGCGCCTCGGGGGAAGCGTCCCCCTACGATGCGGGCATGGCGGGTGCGGGGGCGGGTCCGGCGGAGCGTACGGAGCCGCGACGCGAGGTGTCGCGGCTGCCCAAGGCGCACCTCCACCTCCACTTCACCGGGTCGATGCGCCACGGCACGCTGCTCGAGCTGGCCGAGCGGGACGGCATCGCGCTGCCCGACTCGCTGGTCGAGGACTGGCCGCCGCGGCTCAGCGCCGCCGACGAGAAGGGCTGGTTCCGCTTCCAGCGCCTCTACGACGTGGCCCGCTCGGTGCTGCGCACGCCCGACGACGTACGACGCCTGGTCCTCGAGGCCGCGGAGGACGACGTGCGCGACGGCGGCCGCTGGCTGGAGATCCAGGTCGACCCGAGCGGGTACGCCGCCCGCTTCGACGGCATCACCGCGTTCACCGACCTCGTCCTCGACTGCGTGCGCGACGCGTCCGAGCGCACGGGGCTCGGCATCGCGGTGGTCGTCGCCGCCAACCGCACGCGCCACCCGCTCGACGCGCGGACGCTCGCCCGCCTGGCTTCCCAGTACGCCGGACGGGGCGTCGTCGGGTTCGGGTTGTCCAACGACGAGCGTCGCGGCAGCACCGAGGACTTCGTGGGCGCCTTCCGGATCGCCGACCGGGCGGGGCTGCTGCTCGCGCCCCACGGCGGCGAGCTGCGCGGGCCCGACCACGTCCGCCAGTGCCTCGACCGCCTCGGCGCCCACCGGCTCGGGCACGGCGTCCGCAGCGCCGAGGACCCGGCGCTGCTCGACCGGATCGTCGAGGCGGGCGTCGCGCTGGAGGTGTGCCCGGTCTCCAACGTGTCGCTCGGCGTCTACAGCGACCTGACGTCGGTCCCGCTGCCGCAGCTCCTCGCCGCGGGCGCGACCGTCGCCCTGGGCGCCGACGACCCGCTGCTGTTCGGCTCACGGCTCGCCGGCCAGTACGCCACGATGCGCGCCGCGCACGACCTCGACGACGCGACGTTGGCCCGGCTGGCGGAGATGTCGTTCGAGGCGTCCCGGGCGCCGTCCGACGTCGTCGCCGCGGCCAAGCGGGACATCGCCGCCTGGCTCGCCTGAAGCTGGATATCTAGGGACATCCTGGTAGGGAAATCCCACCGGTCACCTACCAGATCGTCCCTAGATACCCGGCGGGGTCAGAGCGAGCAGCCGACCGTCACCGGCTCGTTGACGAGGGTGACGCCGAAGCGTTCGCGCACCCCGTCGCGCACCTCGCGGGCGAGGGCGAGCAGCTCGGCCGTGGAGGCCCCGCCGCGGTTGGTGAGGGCGAGGGTGTGCTTGGTGGACAGGCGCACCCGCTCGCCCGCGGCCGGGCTGGCGTAGCCCTTGCCGAACCCGGCGTGCTCGATGAGCCACGCGGCGCTCGACTTCACCGAGCCGTCGGGTTGCTGCCACTGGGGGGCTCCGTCGGGCAGGGCGGCGGCCTGCTCGGGCGTCAGGAACGGGTTGGTGAAGAACGATCCGGCGCTCCACGTGTCGTGGTCGTCCTCGTCGAGCACCATCCCCTTGCCGGCGCGCAGGGCGAGCACGGCGTCGCGCACCGCCGCCAGCGGGGCGCGCTCGCCGACCCGGACGCCGAGGGTGCGGGCCAGCTCGGCGTAGGCCACCGGCTCGGACAGGTCGCCCTGGCGCAGCTGGAAGATCACCTCGAGCACCACGTAGCGACCCGGCTCGGCCTTGAAGCGGCTGTGGCGGTAGCCGAAGCCGCACTCGGCCGCGGCGAAGGTGCGCTGGGTGCGGTCGACCCGGTCCCACGTGCGGACCCGGGCGATGGTCTGGGCGACCTCCTGGCCGTAGGCGCCGACGTTCTGGATGGGCGTCGCACCGACGGCCCCCGGGATGCCGGACAACGCCTCGATGCCGGCCCACCCCTGGGCCACCGCGTGGGCGACGAGCCGGTCCCAGTCCTCGCCGGCTGCCACCGTGAGCACGACTCCTCCGCACTGGGCGAGGGCGTCGACGTCGCAGGTGTCGGTGTCGGCGTCGACGCCGGTGGTCGCGACCTGCACGACCCGGCCGTCGAAGCCCTCGTCGGCGACGACGAGGTTGGAGCCACCCGCGAGCAGCAGGACCGGGGTGCCGGCGGCGTCGGCGTCGGCCACCGCGGCGACCAGCTCGGCCTCCGTGGTGGCTCGCACCCACTCGCGGCCCGGGCCCCCGAGGCGGAGGGTGGTGTGGTCGCGCAGGTCAGGCACGGACAGTGGCCTCGCGCACCACGGCCTTGGGCATCCCGAGCACCTTCTGGCCCTCGCACGTCACCTCGAGGGCGAGGGTGACGAGCCCGTCGGCCACGGACTTCACGGTGCCGCCGACGACCACCTCCGCGCCGCCCTCGGCGGGTACGACGACGGGGCTGGTGAACTTCGCGCCGAGGTCGACGACCTCGGCGCCACCGGTCCACTCGGCGACCGCGCGGCCCACGAGCGCGAGGGTGTACATGCCGTGGGCGATCACGCCGGGGAGGCCGACGCTGCGGGCGACGTCCTCGTCCTGGTGGATCGGGTTGTGGTCGCCGCTGGCCTCGGCGTAGGCCACGAGGTCGGCGCGGGTGACCGTGAAGGTCCTGGTCTCGAGGACGTCGCCGGCGTCCAGGCGGTTGCTCATGCCGCACCTCCGGCGGAGTGGACGAGGGTGGCCTTGCCGGTGCAGACGACGGCACCGGTGGCGTCGGTGATCTCGCTGGTCGTCGCGATGATGTCGGCGCCGCCGATCTGACGCAGGCCGGTGACGGTGAGGGTGGCGGAGAGCTCGTCGCCGACCGCCAGGGGACGGACGTAGGCGAAGCGCTGCTCGCCGTGGACGATGCGGTGCAGGTCGATGGCCTCGGCGTCGAGGAAGGCCTGCATCGCGTCGAAGGCCAGCACGATCGGGAAGGTCGGCGGGACCGCCCCACCGTCGGTCGGGTGCCCGACAGCGGCGGCGAACGCGCTGACCCGCTCGGGGGTCACGGACAGGTGCGCCGGTGCGGGGAACTCGCGTCCCACCAGCGAGGGGTCGACGGGCATGGCCCCGAGCCTACAAACACGACAACCCGTCCAAGTGCTCGGACGGGTCGGGTGCGACGTGGAACGACGTCAGCGGGTCTCGCGGTGGATCGTGTGGCGACGGTCCCGGGGGCAGAACTTCTTCAGCTCGATGCGGTCGGGGTCGTTGCGACGGTTCTTCTTGGTGATGTAGTTGCGCTCCTTGCACTCCGTGCACGCGAGCGTGATCTTGGGGCGGACGTCAGAAGACTTGCTGGCCATCGGAGAACCTCTACTTTGCTGGTGATGCGGAGACTTGGTGGTAGCGGGGGCGGGACTCGAACCCGCGACACCACGATTATGAGCCGTGTGCTCTAACCACCTGAGCTACCCCGCCGCGGAGGACAGACTCCCCGGAGGAGGTCCGACCCAGAGCCCCTTTACGGAATCGAACCGTAGACCTTCTCCTTACCATGGAGACGCTCTGCCGACTGAGCTAAAGGGGCAACGACGGAGAACGATACACACGCCCCGCCGCGTTGAGAAATCGGCTGCGACCGGTCCTGATCCAGGCATTCAGGACGCCTGGATCCGCGGCCGGTCGACGGCCTCCTCGAGCACCCGTCAGCCGGCGCAGCCGCGCCGGTGGCAGCCCTCGAGGTGGTCGTCGACGAGACCGATGGCCTCCATCAGGGCGTACATCGTCGTCGGGCCGACGAAGGCGAAGCCCGCCTTCTTGAGCGCCTTCGACAGTGCCACCGACTCGGGCGAGGTGGTGGGGACGTCGGCCGTCGTGCTCGGCGCCGGCCCCGGCTGGGGTCGGAACGACCAGATGAACGCCTCCAGGCCGCCGTGCTCGCGTAGCGCGACCGTGGCCCGCGCGTTGGTGATCGCCGCGTCGACCTTGCGGCGGTTGCGGACGATGCCCGTGTCGCCCATCAGCCGCGCGACGTCGTGCTCGTCGTACGCCGCCACGGCGTCGGCGTCGAAGCCGGCGAACGCGGCGCGGAAGCTGTTCCGCTTGAGGAGGATCGTGCGCCACGACAGGCCAGACTGGAAGGCCTCGAGCGTGAGCCGCTCGAGGTGGGCCGCCTCACCGTCGACGCGCAGCCCCCACTCGGTGTCGTGGTAGGCGAGGTTGACCGGGTCATCCGAGCCCCAGGGGCAGCGCGCGATGCCGTCGGCGCCGACCACGGGGCCGGCGCCGCTCAGTGCCGTTCCTTGAGCCGCACGTTGGGCAGGACCGGCGCGGGGATGGGCTGCAGGTCGAGGTCGACCGTGCCGAAGCGGCCATCGGCGGCCTCGCGGCCGTCGGCCACAACGTCGTCGGCGTCCCCGACCGTGATCTGGTCCTGCCACTCCTGGCGGTAGGCGGCGATCTCGTCGTGGCTGCGGCCGATGAAGTTCCACCACATCACGATGGGCTCGCCGAAGGGCGGGCCGCCGAGGAGCAGCAGCCGCGCCTCCTCCTGCGCGGTCACCGTGATCGTGGGCCGGCCGTGGGGCAGGTGCCCGAGGTCGCTGGGCGCCAGCTCCTGGCCGTCGACGTCGATCGCGCCCACGTCGAGCAGCACGCCGTGCTCGAAGGTCGGGTCGACCTCCACCTCGAGGGTCTTGCCGGGAGCGAGCATGATCTCGGCGCCGAGCAGCGGCGTGTGCACCTGCACGGGCGAGGACGCGCCGAGCAGTGAACCGATGAACACCCGGGCCTCCCACCCCGGTCCGCGCACCGGGTCGGGCGCGAAGTGCTCGAAGCGGGGCTCGACGTGCCGGCTGTCGTCGGGCAGCGCGATCCAGAGCTGCGCCCCGTGGAGCAGGGTGGTCCCGGGCGTCGAGACCTCGGTGTGGCTGATCCCGCGACCGGCGGTCATCAGGTTGAGCTCGCCGGGACGCACCGTGGCCAGGCTGCCGACCGAGTCGCGGTGCTCGAGCTCGCCCCCGAAGAGCCAGCTGGCGGTCTGCAGCCCGGTGTGCGGGTGGGCCGGCAGCACCATCCCGCCCGTCCGATCGACCTCGTCGGGGCCGTAGTGGTCGACGAAGCACCAGGCGCCGATCAGGGACCGGTGTCGCTGCGGCAGCGTGCGTCGTACGCGCATGGCCCGGGGACCTCCCAGCGGGACCTCACGCGGTGCGAGCACCTCGACGTCGGTCATCGTCCGCCACGCTACCCGCAGGGGTGAAGGTGCGCAGGTGGTCACCGGGCTCCGGTCGCCGACCCGGCGTGACCTGTGTCCCCGTCGCCGCGGACGACGGAACAAGCCGGGCGTGACGCCTGTTGGCGGCTGTCGTGCCCTCCCTCTTCGAGCCCCTGTCCCTCGGCGCCGTCCGCGCCGACAACCGCGTGCTGATGGCCCCCCTCACGCGCATGCGCGCCACCGCGCCGGGCGACGTGCCCAACGACCTCATGCGCGAGTACTACGTGCAGCGGGCGGGCGCCGGGCTGCTGATCTCCGAGGGCACGCAGATCAGCCCGGAGGGCAAGGGCTACATGGACACCCCCGGCATCCACAGCGACGAGCAGGTCGCCGGGTGGCGCCGGGTCACCGACGCCGTGCACGAGGCCGGTGGCCGGATCGCCGCCCAGCTCTGGCACGTCGGCCGGGTCTCGCACGAGTCGTTCCACGGGGGCGCGCTGCCGGTGTCGGCCAGCGCGGGGCCCTACCGCAACCGCACCACCGTGCGCGGCGCCGACGGCCGGCCGACCCGGGTGGGCTGCCCTGTCCCGCGGGCGCTCGAGCTCTCCGAGATCCCACGCGTCGTCGAGGACTACCGGCGCGCGACGCTCAACGCCCGCGAGGCCGGTTTCGACCTGGTCGAGATCCACGGCGCGCACGGCTACCTGCTGCACCAGTTCCTCGCCGCCGACAGCAACCTCCGCACCGACGCGTACGGCGGCTCGCTGGCCAACCGGGCCCGGCTGATGCTCGAGGTCACCGACGCGGTCGTCGACGCCTGGTCGGCGGACCGCGTCGCGGTCCGGATCTCCCCGGTCGGGTCCTTCAACGGGACCGAGGACCCCGAAGGCGCCGACGCGGGCCTGTACGTCGCGGCCGAGCTCGGCCGCCGCGACCTCGCCTTCCTGCACCTCTCCGAGCCGGACTGGGCGGGCGGCCCGGCGCTCGACGACGACTATCGCCAGGCCCTGCGCGCGGCGCACCCCGGCCCCATCGTCGGCGCGGGCAGCTACGACCTCGCCAAGGCCGAGCGGCTGCTCGGCGCCGGGCTGGTCGACGCCGCCGCCTTCGGGCGCTCCTTCATCGCCAACCCCGACCTGCCCCGACGCCTCGCCGAGGGACTGCCGCTCAACCCGCCGCGGCCCGAGACGTTCTACGGCGGCGACGCCGAGGGCTACACGGACTACCCGGTGTACGGCGCGGCCTGAGCCCCTCGGATAACGGTTCGTGCCGACGTGGCACGGACGCCTAGGGTTCGACACGACATGCAGGACTACCCACCTCGGATCGCCACGTTCTACACCGGCACCGACACCGCACCCACGCCGGACCCCGACACCCGCTCGCCGCTGGCGTTCCTCCGGTGGATCCTGGGGCGCCAGAAGGGCCTGATCGCCCTCTCGTCGTTCTGCTACGCCCTGTGGTTCCTGCCGATGACCCTCGGCCCGTGGATCTTCGGCCGCGCCGTCGACCAGGGCATCCTCGGCGGCTCCGAGGCAGCCCTGGCCGGATGGGCGGCGCTCCTGCTCCTCGTGGTCGTGATCGGCGGCGTCTTCGGCATCGTGTCGCACACGCTCGTGGTGCGCAGCTGGCTGGTCGCGCTCTACGGCGCGCTGGAGATGGTCACCCGCAAGGTGGCGCAGATGGGCCACGTGCTGCCCCGGCGGTCGCCGACCGGCGAGGTGCTGAGCGTCGCTTCGAGCGACTCCGACGAGTTCGGTGCCCTCAGCGAGATCCTGGCGCGCGCGGCAGGCCAGCTGGCGTCGTACCTGACCGTCGCGTTCATCGTGCTGACCATGTCGTGGCAGCTCGGCCTGCTCACCCTGGTGGCCGCACCCGTGCTCGTGGGCTCGGCCCTGCCGCTCTTGCGACCCCTGCACCGCCGGCAGCAGCTCGAGCGCTCGCGCACCTCCGACCTGACGTCGCAGGCCACGGACATCGTCGCCGGGCTCCGCATCTTGCGCGGCATCGGCGGTGAGCAGACCTTCGGCAC
>JADMIO011331795.1_pt1 | contig 85629 bp, 80 predicted proteins | sample 8958161 | NCBI WGS metagenome assembly JADMIO01 (sample SAMN16585339, study PRJNA669376) | soil metagenome | isolation source: Crop rotation soil | place: USA: Cullars Rotation, Alabama | collected 2011 | reverse complement strand
CGACAACTTGTCCACGTGGAATTCTAAGCTTAGGATCCCAATGTGCTGGAAAGCTGGAAGGCAAATGGGTAGGTAAGTACGGATTTGATGACGAGGCCCCCAAGGTTTTTTACTCTTTCAATATTAAGCCAGGCGGAATATTGGAAGAATATGGAGAAAGCGGCCTGAAAATAGCCCAGGGAACCTGGAAGCTGGAGAACAACATCTTTTACGGAACAACTTATTCAGTGCTCGGGTCCAACAACAAGTACTCAGTCATTGCAGCCTTTGATGCATCAAAGGGATTGCTGGATGGCAACTGGGGATATGACAACAGCACTACCGATGGAGGGCAGTGGTTCATGAACAAACAATAAACATGTTCAGCTTACAACAACCAACGAATTTCCAGGATAGTAGGATGGTATAGGTTTTTCAACGCGGCGGCATTGTCTAGTGCTGCCTCTTTTTTTTAACTAAATTTAATTGTGAACCTGCGTAGCATCACATGCATATTACTGTTAGCCTTCAACAGTGCAGCCGCACAGTTGCCGGTTTTTCATGTGCAATTGCTCAATGAAAGCAATGGCATACAAACCACCAACATCAGCGCCCTTGCAAAAGATGCCAATGGATTTTTATGGGTACTCTCCAACCGCATGGTGCAGCGGTATGATGGGCAAAATGCCACACGCATAGAAATAAAGGGCGAAGAATTGCTTGATCTCGCCATCGACTCTGCCAATAAAGTTTGGGTCACCACGCAATCATCCATCAAACAATATATCAATGATCATCGCGGGTTTGAAGATGTAAAGATCAATGGTGCTCCCGGCGCACGATTTAATAAATTATATGTTGCAAGCGGAAATCGTGTATGGGCACTGAGCAACCAGGGATTGTATTTGTACAATGAAAAGGCAAAAGCATTTGAACCTTACGTTGTAAAAGAATTACAGCAATACAATTTTGACAGAAGGTTGCTGCAGGGATATGACGACTTATTATTTTTTAGCAATGGTCCTTTAGTATTTATATTGAATACCATCACCAACAAGGTCACTACAGTTTCATTGCTGAATGTGCGTAATGTAACGCCCCTTACAGCCAATATCGTCTGGCTTAGTACGTGGAACCTGCAGACGTATGAACTGGATATGCGCACGGGCAACATCACACCCATCAAGCCATCGCAGTTCCAGCCTGCATTGAGCTCACCATTCATTCTTATAAAAAATGCTTTTCATCTTTCGGGAGATGAATATTTCGTAAGCCTCACGCAGGGATGTTACATCTATAATATTCATGAACGCAGTTTTCGCAAATGCTCACTGTATCATACAGGATTGAGGTTGCGCGATGATGAAAATGCATTTACCAATTACCTCGACAATGAGCGCAACTTCTGGATGATACTGGATGAAGGCATTGTTTTCTTTAAACCTTATGTACATGCTATTGGTTGGCTGCGCAGCCCCGGCATCGGTCCTTATAACTGGAACAATGACGTTCGCGCAGTTACAGAAGACAACAATGGTTATTTGTGGCTTGCCACGTTCAATGGATTTACGAGGCTTGACTTCAACACAGGTGAAGCAAGATCATTTCGTCCGCTCAATAGTTATGCAGGTTATTCATTTCCTTCTGTGCGCGGGTTGGTGTTTGATGGAAAGAATTTAATTGTCGGTCCAACCAATGGCGGCGTAGTCATATTCGATCCTGCTACAGAACGGTTCAGCAAACCAAAATATGTTGGTGCACACAAGGACAGTACTAAGAGCATGCTGGAAACAGAGTTCATATCGTCCATCTATAAACGAAGTAATGGACAGTTCCTCGTGCTGGCAAAATCTGCCACTTATCTTATCTACGATAAAGATTATAAAGTAAAGACGCTCGATTTTACTTTTTCTACTTCCAGCCCGCAAGTGGCGGTAGAAGATAAACGTGGCAATACATGGTTTGGCACGCATGATGGCATTGTATGCACAGATGATAGTTTTAGAGTCATATTTACTGATACAGCTATGTCGCCCAGCAGGCTGGTGACTGCATTGATAATGAAGAATGACAGCACGGTGATTGCAGGCAGCATCGGTTTGTATGAGTTGACAGTATCCAATGGAAAAGTATCAAGGAAAAAAATTCTTCCTGAACTGGACAATCAACGTATTCATATTTTATATGAAGATAATTTAGGTAAATACTGGATAGGAGCAGACAATGGATTGTATAGATATACTCCGCAGACAAATAAACTGGAATGGTTTGATGTGGCGGACAATGTGCAGAACAAACGATTCAATACCGGCAGTGTATTCCGTGCATCCAATGGTTATTTGTTCATGGGCGGATTCAATGGATTGAATTATTTAATCCCTGAGTTGATCACCTCCCGTGCAGAACGGCTGACAGTAATTATCTCAGGGGTACGCGTTGGACAAAATGATTCATCGTATGTGGCAGGCAATCTTCCATGGACATTGCCACGCCATCCTTCACTGGAGTTTCAATTCATCACACCATATTTTCACAATGCACAAAAAGTGCAGTACCGTTACAGGTTGCAGGGCCTGGACAGCGGATGGATATACAATGGAAGAAATAATATCGTCCGGTTTACCGCATTGCCATCAGGACATTATACTTTCCGTGCGGCTGCAAGCCTCGACGGCGTAAATTGGTTTGAAGCAAGGCAGGCATATGCATTCACGGTCCTGCCGCCGTTGTGGCAACGTACCTGGTTTATTGTAACTGCATTTGCATTGCTTTTCATGCTCGCTTATGCATTGCTGAAAGCATACAAGCTCCGTCAGCAAAGGAAAGAAATGCAAAAGATGATAGATTATTTTGCTTTGTCCGGCCACGATCATTCGACTATCGATGATATTGTATGGGACATTGCACGCAACTGTATCTCGCGGCTTGACTTTGAAGATTGTGTTATTTATTTAGCAGATGAAGAGAGGGGAGTGCTGGTGCAAAAAGCGGCGTATGGCATCAAGAACCCTGTAGAAAGAGAAATATATAACCCGATAGAAATTCCATTTGGAAAAGGAATCGTTGGTTCAGTTGCCATGACACGTGTGCCGGAACTTATCAGCGACACATCAAAAGACAGCCGGTATATTATAGATGATGCTACGCGACTATCTGAATTAACAGTACCCATTATTTACGGCGATAAAGTATTAGGTGTAATAGATTCGGAACATCATCGCCAAAATTTTTTCAAGAAAAGGCATTTGAACGTGCTGGTATCAGTTGCGTCTATCTGCTCTGCAAAGATCGCAAAGGTGCTTGCATTGCAGGCTTCACTGGAGAAAGAAAAACGCATGAAAGAACTGGACCACCTGATGAAGGAAAGCAGGCTTGCAGTACTGCAATCGCAAATGAACCCGCATTTTATTTTCAATGCCATGAACTCCATCCAGCGGTTTACGCTGCAGCATGATGTGGAGAATGCAAACAGGTACATCTCGCGTTTTTCAAAATTGCTGCGCATGGTATTGCAGCATTCAGAAAAAAATGCCATCACGCTGGATGATGAACTGGAAATGCTGAACCTTTATCTTGAAATAGAATCGCTGCGCATGAGCAATTCATTCAGCTTCCAGTTTGAAGTGGATGAAGAAATAGAAACAGATGCGCTCAAGATACCGGGCATGATGGTGCAGCCGTTTGTAGAAAATGCACTGGCACATGGACTGGCCAATAAAAACGGAGATAAAAAACTGCTCGTCCGTTTTTATATGCCGCACGAAAGGATGCTGCTCTGCGAGGTCACAGACAATGGCATTGGCCGAGATAAGGCAATGGTGGTAAAAGAAAAGAAGGCCACGCTGCTGCCGCACCAGTCCAAAGGCATTACGTTGGTGAAGGAGCGCCTTTCATTGTACAATAAACAGGTGAAAGGCAAGATCACCATTATAGATCTTACAGATGAACAAGGCGATGCCGCTGGTACAACGGTTAAAATAGAGATACCGGTTATGTAAGATCAATTTCTCAATCAGGCACCGCCGCACACCCAAATCCGGCTCCCAAATCCCGAATTGTATATTACCTTCAATGCATGATTAAAGCCTTGATCGTGGATGACGAGGTTGCGGCGTCCAATGTATTGCAGCTGATGATTGAGCGGTACGTACCCGCCATCACAGACCTGCGCATTGCCAATGATCCCCAGCAGGCTTTTGCATTAGTGAATAATTTCAAGCCAGACCTTGTATTCCTGGACATCGTGATGCCTTCTACCAATGGCTTTGAACTGCTGAGCCAGCTAGGCCAGCAGAAATTTGAAGTGATATTTACCACTGCTTATAATGAATACGCTATTCAGGCCATCCGCTTCAGCGCACTGGATTATTTATTGAAACCGATAGATGCAGATGAACTGAAATCTGCCGTGCAAAGATTTGTGCTCAAACAACAAAGCGGCGCAAACTCTGCAGACATGTACAGCAATTTATTGCACAACCTGCAGGTAAAGGAAGAAGTTGATTTTAAACTGGCCATTCCCACCAATGATGGAGCGAGGTTCGTATCACCCGATGAGCTTATCCGCTGCGAAGGGGAGAGAAATTACACGTGGTTTTATTTAACTGATAACCGTAAACACCTCAGTGCAAAGACCATCAAAGAGTACCAGGACATACTGGAGAAAAAAGGTTTCCTGCGCATTCACAAATCTCACCTCGTGAATAAGAAGTATGTAGAATATTACCTGGGTGAAGGCGCAGTATTATTAAAAGACAAAACAAAACTACCGGTATCGCGCCAGCGAAAAGAAGAAGTAATGAGCTCGTTGCAATCAAAATAAACCCTTCACCCACCTGATCACTACTGTATCCCAATCCAGCATTTTAATAGCGGTATAAAATAAAATAACAGCGAATATTTTTTTCAGTGCTTCCTTGTCTATTTTCAATGCAATGCTGCTGCCTAAAAATCCTCCTGCAAGAAAGCCAATAGCCAATATACCAATGATCCTGAAATCGATGGGAGTGCCCATGCGTTTGCAGTCTGCATAATATTTTAAAAAGCCCAGTATCACCACCGGAAAAGTAAGTACGCCCAGCGAAGTACCTTGTGCCTGGTGCTGGGTATAATGCAGGAAATATACAAGGGCAGGGACCAGGATAATGCCGCCGCCAACACCTACCAACCCACTCAATACGCCGGCAGCCAATCCTATCAGGATCACGATAATGATTTCAGTTGTCATGTTGCGTTGTTTCATGAAAAATGGGTCTAGTGTCTGAACATTTCTTTATAATAAGCAAGTGCTTCCTCTATAATGCCAATTGCCTTTTGTTTATTGCCAAATTCTTCTACGATCACTGTTTTATTTTCCAGTTTTTTATATTCTTCAAAGAAATGCCTGAGCTCATCAAAAAAATGTTTGGGCAACTCTTCGATGTTTTCATAGTGAAATACGCTTGGGTCACGCGCAGCTACTGCAATTATTTTATCGTCTGCATCACCGCTGTCTATCATTTGCATTACACCAATCACTTTGGCTTGCATCAGGCACATGGCCTGCACTGGCAGCGATGTGATGACCAATATGTCCAATGGATCTTTATCGCCACCATACGTTTGTGGTATGAATCCATAGTTGCAGGGATAATAAAATGATGAATAAATAATGCGGTCCAGCTTCAGCAGCCCGCTTTCTTTATCGATCTCATATTTAGCCCTTGAACCTTGTGGTATTTCGATGAGGGCATTTACAATTTGTGGCGCATTTTCGCCCGGTGAAACACCGTGCCAGGGATGTGATACTGTAAGCATACTAAAAAGTATTACCGTTAATGAGCAATGAGCTTGTAGCCTGCAAATGTTGCAAGCAATCCTGATACAACGCTTGCACAAACATACAACAACATGGTGCCTGTTCTTCCTTCCTGCAATAACCGCAATGCATCTGCGGAAAATGCAGAGAAGGTAGTGAAGCCGCCGCACAAACCTGTTGCAAGCAACAATTGCATGTTAGTATTGTATTGAAATTTGCTGCCATATCCCACCAATAAACCAATGATAAAGCAGCCAATGATATTTACTGTGAATGTCGGCAATGGAAAATTGCCAGGCTTTATCAGCACGTAACATGCATAGCGAAGCATGGAGCCGGCCATGCCGCCAAGACCTACCAGTAAAAAGTTTTTCAGCAGCATATTATTCGCTGATAAATGTTTTGAGGTCCACCAGCCATTCGTTGTTTACGCGGACTATTTTAAGTGCTGTTGTATCTTTTGTAAATGAATTGGAATAACGGTAAAGGGTGGTGGAGTCGTTGAGCGATTCAATTTTTATCGGCCTGATGTCTGCATTCTTGAATTCACGCACACTGTCTGAAGAATATTTATCATACAATTGTTTCCACTTGTCCAGCATGTACAGGTTGTCTTCATTTTTGAGCAGGTAAAATTTTGCTTTTTCATAGTTGCCATCGAGGGTGGCGCGGATGAATTCGCGGCCTGCGTCCTGTGCATCTTCGGCTTTTTTATAGGCTGTATTTTCACTGCAGGAAACAAGGAATACTATGCAGGCTAAAAAAAAGAGTGGTTTGATCATGCAGTCAAGTTTGCTGCAAACTTAAATAAAAAAGCGCCCATACTATGGACGCTTTGCGAATGAATATTAAAATTAATTAATGCTGTCTGTTGTGGCGTTCATCCCTGCGTTGCTGTTGTTGCTCTTCATATTCTTTCTCACGCTCTTTATGATCTTTATCATACGCACGAAGGATCGCTTTTACAAGGCGGTGACGCACCACGTCTTCTTCATCCAGCTCGATATGTGCTATGCCATCGATGTTACGCAATATCCTGGAAGCTTTTTCCAGACCGCTCCTTTGATTTTTTGGCAGGTCGATCTGTGTAACGTCACCAGTAATGATGGCCTTTGCATTGGAGCCGATACGCGTAAGGAACATTTTTAATTGCAGGTCCGTAGCATTCTGTGCTTCATCCAGGATGATGAATGCATTGTCCAGCGTACGTCCACGCATATACGCCAGCGGTGCTATCTCGATGGTGCGTGTGCTCATATAATAGCCCAGCTTGTCGGCGGGTATCATATCATCCAGCGCATCATACAATGGACGCAGGTATGGATCGATCTTTTCCTTGAGGTCACCGGGAAGGAAGCCAAGGCTTTCACCTGCTTCTACTGCGGGACGTGTAAGGATGATCTTTTTCACCACCTTGTTCTTAAGTGCACGAACGGCCATTGCAACGGCAGTATAGGTCTTACCGGTACCGGCAGGTCCTATTGCAAATACAATGTCGTTTTTTTCGGCCATTGACACCAGCTTCTTCTGGTTAGCTGTCCTTGCGCGGACAGTCTTGCCATTGGGACCAAAAACAAGTATGTCGTTTGGATTGCGGTCAACGAAATGATCTACTGTCTCAGCGTCATCGCCGCCGAGTATCTGCTCAAAATAATTTTCGCTCAGGTGCCCGTTTCGCTCGAGATATTGCACAATGAGATCGATTTTTTCCTTAGCGTTTTCCACTTGTTCCGGCGAACCGCTCAGTTTGATCTGGGTACCGCGGGATAAGATCTTTAACAGGGGAAATTTCTTTTTGAGGAGATCCAGTTTGCCGTTATTTACACCGAAGAATTCGATAGGGTTAACGGTTTCTAAGTTTATTATTGTTTCTGTCAATTCCTTTCAATTTTAGTTCACTAATACAGTATCAATTTTGATACCACGCCCATCCTTTGTTTCCAAATATAACTAAACAGGATTGGAATGTTTCAAAGTTAATTATACACAGGTTGTGGAAATATTAAAACGTATGTAAGAGGAAGTTAATTGTGGATTTTGGTCCCATTATCGTATCAAAACAGCAAAGCCTTTGCGCTCGATCTTCTTCCCTGAATCCCTGTCTGTATAGCGAAGCAGCCATACATACGTTCCGCTCGGTTGTGCAATGCCATTGAGACTGCCATCCCATCCCGCTTTCCAGTTGGTAGTCCTGAATATCATCTGTCCCCAGCGATTGTATACAGTAAATTCAAGCTGGTCTGCTTTTATTGCATTCAATGGATACAATACATTGTTTGTTGCCCTGCCAGGTGTAAATGCATTTGGTACGGCAACCGTACAACTGTTATACACCTTCACTGGTTTCTGCACCATTTTGCTGCAACCAAAACTGTCTGTGACTGTATATCGGACATTATACGTTGTTTCTCTTTGCGGCCTTGCATAAATGTGTGTTGCGATAGCGCCTGTTCCCGTTTGCCCATCACCAAAATCCCAATCATGTCTTTTTATTTTACCTGTTGACATTGCCGTGAATGGTATTGGTTCCTGCGGGCAGTTATCAGGATATACTGTGAAGTCTGCAGTAAGATAATTGTCCAATACAAAAGTAGTGGTGGTACTGTCGTGGCACACGCCATTGCTTACAAACAATTCAATGGTCTTTGTGCTGAAGTTAGTATAGTTTGCCTGCGGCGATTGCAATGTGCTTGTAAAGCCATCACCTAATTTCCATCGCCATGTATTCACTCCGCCATTACCGGGATGAAAGAAATTTACAACATCGAGCGAGCATCCATATTGAACATTGTAAGTGAAGTCTGCATTCACCGTATCTTTTACACTAAATGGAATGAATGAACCAACAGGTGTTTCACCAGCACATTCATCCAGTAATGTATTGCCATCACTTCCTCTTCTTAATTCAATCCTGAAATTACCTGCCACCATCATTGCTTGTGAAAGTGTAACAGTAACAGCTGTTGTTTTGCCATTGGTACAAACACCGGTTGCCGATGATACAGTCACAGGATAATTTCCAGTCACAATAAAATCACTTCCGTCTGCTGCAATGCTGGAACATACAATCGGTTTGCTGAATACCAGTTGCAATGTATTGGGGGAGCAACCAACTTTTGTAAGGCTGTCCATTGGTGTAGGATTCGGAGGAGGTACAGTAAAGGTGGCTGTTTCAGTAACAGGCATTGCATTGTCACACGGATCGAGCAATGTATTATTATCAGAACCAATTTTCACCTGCAATGTGTAATTGCCCGGAGGAAGCGGATGGTCCAGTTGTACATCCATAGAATCCGTATCGAACTTGATTCCGCATTCAAAACCTGTGGCAGCTATGATGCTTGCATTGGAAGGTGTTATTGAAAAATCGGAGCCATTGGTAGCAATGCTTGCGCATTTTATTTTTTTATTAAGCTTCAGGTGTATCACCTGGCCACTGCAATTGACATCAGCTTTTTGCATGCGTGGGATCACGTTAGGATCTATGATGTTTGCTGCACCGGGCACACCTGTGGTGAATTGCAGCGTATAACCGCTTTGCGTGGGTGTAAAATGGCTTATCAGCAAAAGATAGTTATGACCTGCCTGCAGCATGGGCATTTTGCTAAAGAGGGCTACGCCGCCGCCTGCACATTCAAACAGGTTGGTGCCCGCAGCAGATGCACCGGTAACACCCAATTCGCCGCTCCAGTTAGAGGCTATTGCAAGATTACCATTGGTATAAACAGTATTTACATCCACCCCCGTTACGTCATACAGTTCCCAGTCATAGTCTTCCTGCAATACTTTGGGAGTTATTACAAACCCCAGGGTTCCTGACTGGTAACAGGTGAACTTGTACCAGAATGGATTGACATCGGTAACATCATCTGAACAATGAATGGCCGGAAGCTTTTTGCCACCACAGAGGGGAACGGTAGTTTGGGTAAATGGAATGTTGCCGCAAACCGGGAAAGCGGTTCCGGGGTTCTGGCCGGGAGCAGTACAGTTTTGGGCTGTTGACAACAGGCCGGAAAAAAGGCAAAAAACAAAGAATATACAAATGCGCATGTAATACATCGGGGTTAAAGATAAGACCCTGCCGGTTGAGCCGGTTTCCGTTCTTGTAATTGGTATTGCATAGTCACTTGTTTACGACCAGATGCTGCAAGGGGTTTGTTAAAAAGTCAAAGCTCCCGCCAGGTATGGTCGGCCAGTAATTGTACAGCGGCCACAAACCGCTTGAATGGGCCGGGCCCGCCCCATTCCTTCGGGGATATCAGTGAAAGCATGAAGCTTTCATCCTTTTTTTCGTAGAGGTAATAGGTCTGCCCAATATTGGGCTTAAAGGCGAGGTTGGCACCGTATATCATCAGGGAAAGCTCTTTTCTTTTCTGGATCTCCTGCGCCTGCAGCGCCAGCAATTCTATCTGCTTCCTTATCTGGTCCAGCTGCATATTGGTCTGTTCTTCCATGGCAGTAAGCGCCTTGTGCTTTATCACGCCTTCTTCGGTGTGTTTGATGACTGCGCCTGCAACGGAAGCAGAATAGGGCAGTACGCTCAGTTGCTTGTGATAGATCTCTGTATTGATGTAAGGCGTATTGTCATTGCGCGTGCCCTGCTGTGTTATCCGCAGATAACCATTGGGCATTATCTCGTGCACTACATGCAATATCACCTGTCCTGCACGATAAAAATGAATGGAGAAAGTAATGCCATCAGGGAAGCTGGCCTGGGTATTATCGGCCATTGCTACATTCTCAAAGGGCTGTAGCCCTGCCTCGGCAGATAAGCGGTATTGAGATGAATAAGCATGGCGTTCGAGGCTCACCCAATTGTGATGAATGATAATGTGCTTCGACTCATTGTCGGCCTCAATTTTATAAATGCCACTCATGGGCCGTTCACCGTGCTCATACGTTCCTTTCTCGGGGAACAATTGCCAGCTTGCTAAAAAATTATATGCCTGTACCATTGCGGACGCAAATCTCTTTAAAGATTTCGGGATTTTGAATTCCAGATTTAATTATATTTACCTGATCTTCAATAAAACTACTAAACCAAAACACGCGTCATTTATGAAAAAGGTATTTGCCTTCCTGGTGGCCTTTGCAATCATGGCCCAATCCTTCGCTACTGTAATCACTAAGCCCGAACCATTGAAAGCATCTGACATCCGCATTCCAATTGCAAGCGGTAAAGTGATCACATTGCAGGATCTGGCTGATATGAAGGCTGCCGATTACGCAAAGCTGACCGGTAAAAAGATGAGGTTCTTTGACCGCGTCGGTTTTAAGATCGCCCAAAAGAAATTGCGCAGCAGCATCAATGCAGACGGAACTTTGAACAACAAGAAATTAGAAAAGAACTTCCGTAAGGCTGCAGATGGTTCAGGTGGATTCCACCTTGGTGGTTTTGCACTTGGTTTCCTCCTTGGTTTGATCGGTGTGCTGATCGCTTATTTGCTGAATGACGACATGAAAGCAGCTCGCGTTAAGTGGGCATGGCTTGGTCTTTTGGCAGGCTTCCTGTTCTGGCTCCTGATCATAGTAGCATTGCTGTAAAAAAGCATTCATCTTCTAAACTCATGCGAGGCTGTCTCCAAAAGAGACGGCCTCTTTTTTTTCAATACAAAAACAGGTATTTCCCCGCGTATATACATTACCGCGATAGTCTAACTTTCCTGCACTTTAACTCAAAAAAACAACCTGCTATGAAAAAGCTCATTATTGTATTGCTTTTAGCCGGTATTGTATATGCCTGCAACCAGATGCAGGATGACACAGCAACACCACCCTACAGTGGCCCCGGCACCAAATTCTGTGATTCAGGTTCTAACGTACTTTGTTCTTATCTGCCAGTAGATGTAGACACTACCTTCAGCGTAGGATACGACAGCTTCCTGGATTCTGTACGGCAACCGCCATTTGATCAATTCTCCTGGCAAACTTTTGTTGCATTGAACTGGCCTGCAAATTCCAGTGGCAATCCCATTGGCAACAGCATTGGCGATAATCCGGACAGCATGCGCGTGTGGGAATATTATACTGATCCCGCAGAAGTATTTGGCGCTGCCAACAGCACATTGCTCATGCACCTTGGCAATGCAAAACAATCTCACGTAAAATTCTTTTTCAGGGATTCAAAATCTCCCAATCAATTATTACCTGTAAAGGGATTTCGTGAAGCAGATGGGCATCCGTTAATAGATCGGAATCTCAATTTTGCTTTGTATGAAATAAAAATGAACCCAACGGAAGTGAGCTTTGTTACAACATACAATCTCACTACCAAAGCAAACATCGAAACATATTATAAAGCGCATAACAACGAATTCAAATTACCATCCAGCGATTCTACCAATGGTAATCCAGGAACCATCGAGATAAAAGCTGCATGGCGCATCCTCGATGTATCCAAAGGAGATGATACTACACGCTTCTATTGCCGTAATGCAATTATTTATATAGACAGTGCGCATGTGGTAAACAACAAGCCATTGGTGATACATGCAAAAGTGGGATTGGTAGGAATGCACATCATACGCAAGACACAAAAGTTTGGTATGATGATATGGAGCACATTCGAACACATCGATAATACACCAGACTCACCACAGGAAGCGCAGATGGATAATAAAAAGAAATGGTCTTTTTACAATCCTGAATGTCTTAACTGTGTGCCCAATGATACACCTGCATTCCAGGAAGGTGACAACAAACGTTATCGCTGGGATTCTGTTGCGCCGTATGCAGCACGGTATGCAGTAAAAGCGCCGAGCCAGGTGACCGCGCATCCGTTTGGTACGCAGGCAGTGCGTGTGTATCCTATTTATGAATACACCAATCGCATCAATGAAGCATGGAGAGCAAAACTGAAAGGAACGGTGTGGTATAATTACAGGTTGATTGGAAGCCAGTGGCAAAGTGCAGAAACATTTCCACCGCCAAATGCACCTGCATTACTCGGCAATACAACATTGGAGACTTATATACAACCAACCGCGTCGTGCATTACCTGTCATGGAGATGCAGGGTTTAAAGCACCTTCCGGTGGGTTTACTATAAAAACAGATCTGAGTTTCATATTTGCGTTTGACCCTAAGTGAGTTTACAGTTTGCAGTTGGCAGTTAGCAGTCAGGCACAGTTTTCTGACTGCAGACTGCAAATTGCCAACTGCCAACTGCCAACTGCAAATCGCCAACTACATTTTATCTGCTTTCGCAGCGCGAAGCATTTCAGAGAAACCCCACTTTCTCGAGAGGGCCGTTACCGCCATTGCAATTCGTTTTGCTTTGGTGGGAGCGGTCTTCGCACTTTCTATCCACCTGCTGAAATATAACCGGTGCGAATAAGGAAGACTGTTGAAATGTTCGGTGGCAACCGGTTCATCGGCTAGGCATTCCAGTAAGTCTTTAGACAACGGCGGTAATTTATCATCTGCTTCCAGCTGCACACGCAGCTTATCACCTTTTTGCTTGCCGATGCCTTTGCGCATGGTAGCATTCAGCGCCATGATAAAATCACCTTCACCCATCGGCATGAGCGCAACACCTTTGATGGCATAACTATCCAGCTTGCCTTTGACACGAAAACTTTTTTTATTGCCCGGCTTCAACTGCTGCGCATACTTTTCCGGTATCTCTATGTATGTCCAGCCAGTCTTTTCGCCTTGTTCTTTAAACCTGAGGATGGTGGTTGTAAATTGTATCAAGTGCTTATATGGGATTTGATAAAGCTCTCTATCTGTCCGCAACCTAAGAAAAAAGGTTTATCTGTAATGGTCACGTTGAGATTGGAACCGCTGATAGTATAGTTTGCCTGTATAGTGGCGCCCAATACTTTTACGCTAAGGTTCCCCGAATTTTCATCACCATTAAAACTTCCGTTCTGGTCCATTACCTGCGACCTTACTTGCTGTACCACTTGTGCGGCTGTGCCTGAAAAAGCGATTGTAAAACTGCATTCACTCATAACTCAAATTTTTTCACGAATAAGTGTGGTTATAAAGTTCGGGGATAATTTAAAAATTATCGGGTAATTTCAATTCCCCGTTTATACTGATGGCAACCATCGTGCCGGGGGCAACCGTAAATTGTTCATCATGAAAAATATATTCACCGCACTGCTGCTGCTTGTTGTATTTACAACCATGGCACAACAAACACAAAAACCACCACTGCATGGAAAGAACTGGATGGCTATTACCGGTAAGCCATTGGCAGCTACTGCAGGCGCTATTATTTTCCAGCGTGGAGGCAATGCCGTTGATGCGGCCTGTGCCATGCTTGCTGCTACCTGCACTATGTGGGATGTATTGAGCTGGGGTGGTGAAACGCAGGCATTGATCTACAATCCCAAGACCGGCAAGGTCATTGGCATCAATGCACTCGGTATGGCGCCTACCGGTGCCACGCCTGAATTTTTCAAGGGTAAGAATATGAATTATCCGCCCGAGTATGGGCCGCTTGCTGCGGTTACTCCCGGTACTCCCGGCGGATTGTGCACCATGCTGGCAGAGTATGGTACCATGAGCCTGAAAGAAGTATTGGAACCCGCTATGCAGCTCGCAGCAGGCTATCCTATAGAAGCACAAACTGCCAACAGCATCGAAAGAAATAAATCGAGAATAAAGCAATGGCCTTATTCAAAAACAGTATTCCTGCCACATGCGGGTCAAGATCGTGAAGCGCCAGAGGCTGGTGAAATATTCAAGCAACAAGATCTGTTGGAAACATTGACCAAAATGGTAGATGCAGAACAACAGGCATTGAAAAAAGGCAAGAGCCGCAAAGAGGCCATCTATGCAGCATACGACCGTTTTTATAAAGGAGATATCGGTGCTGAATTTGCAAGAGGCTGCCAGGAGCAGGGTGGTCTTATTACCAAAGAAGATCTTGCTAACTGGAAAGTGATGATAGAAGAACCACTGAAAGTGAATTACAAAGGCATCGATGTATACAAGCTGTCACAATGGACACAAGGACCGGTGATGCTGCAGGCATTGAACATACTGGAGAATTTTGATCTCAAGAGCATGGGATTTAATTCAGCGAGATATATCAACACTATTTGCCAGGCAATGCATCTCTCATTCGCAGACCGTGATTTTTATTATGGTGATCCGTATGTTGGTCCTGAAGAACCCATCAAAGGATTGTTATCTAAAGAATATGCAAAGGAGCGTGCAAAGCTCATCAATCCATTAAAAAATGATCCCAAAGCAAAGCCCGGTGATCCTTATCCTTATCAGGGAGGCACCAACCCCTACCTTGCTTTTTTAAATCAGCGCCCATGGGCTTCCAATAACCCGCCTGATGAAGATTACATTGCGCAATTGAGATTAGGAACAACGTCGGTAGAAGCAGCAGATAAAGATGGATGGGTAGTGTCCATTACACCCAGTGGCGGATGGGTGCCAGCGTGCATTGCAGGACGTACAGGAGTAGGCATGAGCCAGCGCATGCAAAGCTTTGTACTGGACTCTGCATTGAATCCATTCAACGTAGTGCATCCGGGCAAACGTCCACGGGTAACGCTGACGCCTACACTGGCTATGAAAGATGGAAAGCCATTCCTTTCATTTGCTGTGCAAGGTGGCGATACGCAAGACCAGAATTTATTGCAATTCTTTTTGAACATGGTTGAGTTTGGAATGACGGTGCAGGAAGCAGTGGAAGCGCCAAACGTCAATACCAATCAACTGTATCTTTCATTGGGCGGAGAAGACCGTAAGCCAAAGCCAGGTTCTATATTGGTGAATTCAGCTACGCCCGACTGGATACGAAAAGAACTGCGGCAAATGGGATACATACTTTCATTTGAAGACCGCACATCGGGCCCCATCAATGCTATTTACTTCGACTGGAAACACGGAAGTTTCTGGGGTGGTTCCAGTAATCATGGGGAAGACTACGGTATAGGGTGGTAGCAAGGGCCACCGCTACCTGGCGCGTTCCGCAATATATCCGTTGAATGAAATGGTCTGCCTGTTGTTGCTGATCACCTGCAATGTCGCATTGCCTGTACTTGTTACGCTCAGCACCATCTGACGAACATCGCCCGCATCATTTGGTTTGATATTGATATCCCATCCACCTTTCTTGCGCGCCGACTGCGTATATGCATTATCGGTAGACGTGAATTGTATACCACCTTTTGAAGGATCTGCGGGTGCTGTGTATGCACGTCCGAAATAAGGCAGGTATGCAATGATGGAATCACCACGTACTTTCAGATCATATTCAGAAGTAAGCTGTCGCGATTGCCCGCCTACAGGACTGGCCATTTGTGCGATGAATACATATCTTTTTGAATTGATCAATCCACTTACATCTTTACTGGACTCCTGCGCATTGGAAACATTCACGCAGGATGCAGTTGCCACGGCAATAAGCATACATAATGCCCATCCGAAGTTGTTATATAATGCTTTCATTTGAATGAAGTATAAGTAAACAACATGCCTCAAACGGCATACCAGCGGATGTATGCAGAAGGTTAAAAGATGTGCGGGCATCAGCGGGCGAGCCTGCGTATCAACGCTTCATGCTGCGGGAATTCTCTTACCAGTATTTCTTTGCCGGGCATTTCAGAATCTTCATATTCAAAGCCGGGCGCTACGGTACAGCCTACCAATGTAAAGGGCGAGCGGGGCGCAGGTTCGGCGGCAAACCAAACACCTGCGGGTACTACGTATTGAAAGTGATCGCCCTTATGCAGGTTGGGGCCAAGCTGAACGCAGTAATAATTTTCATCCTGGCCAATGATGTGTATGAGCAAGGTATCGCCTGCATAAAAATGCCAGCATTCATCACTTTTTAATCTATGAAAGGCAGAGAAATCGCCTTGTTCCAATAAATAATAAATAGCAGTGGAATACCTTCTTTCACCATTGGGCGTAGCAATAGTATTGGGGGAGCGATAGGTTTGCTTGAAGTATCCGCCCTCTGGATGATTTTCCATCCGGAGCTGCTGGACAAGATCGGCGGCGGTCATATGCAGGATGTTTATTTCAAAAATCCAAAATCAACCACGCGTCTCAGGTATTGTTTGTCTTTGATCACCCAGGTCACTTCATAGCTGCCGAGGGCATCGCGGTTGAGCATGTAAATGTAAATCCTGCTTTTGTCCTGCGACAAATAAACTTTATTGTAAGATTTTACTACACCTGCCGCATCCCTGTAAGTGAAATCAGGTTCATACAGGTCGAAATATGCAGCAGCGGGAATGGCAATGCTATCTTTTCCGATAAGCACGGTAACGGATGAAATGACAGTGCGCGGCACTTCGCCATAATTGCCGTAATAAGGTTTGCCATCTATTCGCACCAGGTGTTCTTTGTTGTAGTATTGAAGCTTGTGCTTTGTCTCATCAAAGGGCATGGCCTTGATGGTGATCTGTATATTATCACCGCTGAAAGTGATGTAGTCATTGCCATAACTGGTAGCGGGGATGGAGGCCAGTTTGCCTTTACCCATGCTTTCATCCATGCCGCCCATGGTGAAGGATGCGAGGTCTGCACGGATGTCTTTTTCCTGCATGCGAAGGAAGTTTTCTTTCTTGCTTCGGAAGTCAGGGAATTCTTTGTCCTGCGCAAATGTGCAGGTAGATGTGATGATAAGGATTGATAGAAATAGTGTACGCATAGGGATCAAAGATCAAATGAAAAATTAAAAGTCAAAAGTTAAAAGAAAGCACAGATTTTTTTGGATTAATGGATTGCACAGATGAGCCGCATACATGCGGCTATAGATCCAATGCCCTATTGACGCAATAGCTCACTCGTACGTTGCAGGGTTCAACACACCCTTTATCTTTTTCCCCAGCATAGAAGGATCGCCGCCCTGGTTCAACAACATGCTGTTGGGCAGCCAGATGGTATGCCATGCACGCAAGGGGGTGGCAAAGCTCTCACGGTTCTCTTCCTTGATTCTGGTAAGCTTCAGCCATTGCAATTGCTTCAGGTCTATCTCACCATACAGGAATGCATAAGTGCCCATTCCATAGTTATCATTAGCTACAAAACGGAGCTTATCACCCGCTACATTAGCAGCAACGGATTCACCACGGCCCTGGTCCCTGTATTGTTTATTTACAAAAAAATGCTTCAGCAATTTCATGTCCTTGTCCAGTACAGTGATGAGTGCATCGCCGTTTACGTAGGAGTTGTTTGCAGGCGTGCCCATTTCCTTTATCACTATCACCTTGTCCTGGTAAAAGTCAAGCTCTGAAATATACACTTCATTAAAGAACATCGGCTCGATGATCACTCTTTTTGAATTGAATGCCTGCGCCTGGTCTTCCAGTTGCTTGCGGTATTCCTTGTTTATTTTTTCATCGAATGATTTGGTGGTTTTGTTTTCCATGTCCACCAGCATTGTGGTGATCATGTTGTCATCTTTTTTATAAAGAATACCACATAATACCTGCGATGGCTTATCATCATTGACTTTTAATGCGGTGTATATCTCGGTCTTTTTATCCCAATCCAATGGCAATACCACTCTTGATTCCACGCCATCACCTTTGAATTGTTCCAATACAACTTCAGCACCCTTATTCATCCACAACACCATCAATCCGCCATCGGGCGTAACGACGCTGTTGTAATAATATACGTCCTGGTTGATGCCGTATTCATGTGCAACGGTAGCCGTGAGGTCCTTTGCAATAGCATACAGTTCTATTTTTTTGCTTTGCTTTATCTCCGCTTCTATCTTTCGTGTGTTGAATCCTTCTTCACCATCCCAGCGAGTATGGCGGACCATCAGGTGCTGAAATTCACCATCTTTATTTCTCAATAGTTTTGCTATTACATACGCATCGCCTTTGAGCGTGAACAACACTTTTTCCTGTATTACGCTTCCAGTGGCAGCATCGATCAATATACCTTCTATGCGGCTGATGATGGGGTAGGCATAGTTGTTACTTGCATCGTTTGAGATAAGCACGAGTATATTGCCGTTGAACTTTGCAATGCCTATCATTGCATCTTTTTTATCTCTTCCTTTCAGATCATACTTCCATTTTTCACCAGCTTTGTCATTGATGCGCACTACGCCATAGGTCTTTTTATCGATCCTTACGGGCATCACCATTTCATTGTTGGGAAAACGCAATACATCGTCGGGGGAACCCACCTTCATCCATTTCATTTGTGTCTCGGATTCGGTCATTACCTGTGCGTGCACAGTGAGGGTGAGCAGGCATGCTGCCAGTAACAGGGGGATAATTTGCTTCATAACCAGGGCTTGTTTAGGGAATAGCAATATAATAGATTAGGACGGAAAAAAAAGGATGACCTGCCAATAATTGACCGAAGACTATTGCACCCTGGTAAATTGCACGTTCCTTGCACGGCCATTGGATATTCTGAATTGCACCCACCGGTCTGCCTTGTCTCTCAAAAAATAAACATTCCCGATGCCCGAGTCGAATCCATTTTCATAAGTGGGTTGCAGTTCGATATCTGTTGCTGGTTCCATATGCAATACCAGCTTGCTATTTTTCATCATTACGGTGTACGTTGCTTCGGCTTCCGCAGAGTAATATTTACCTGTATATTTTTTCAGATCATTGGTATCGGTCTTTGCTTCATTCATTGGCATAAACATCATAGAATCTTTATCGCTGCCGATAAATAAAAATCCATTCTTCCTTGGATCGCCGCGCATCTCAATGCGTGCACCGTTAGCTGTAAATACATGATCAGCTACAGGATTCAATACACCCACCTGGCCCATCGTTAACTTTCCATCTCTCATTACCAGCCTGATGCCGCCGCCGGTACGAGGATGCAGGTACCATCCCCCATAACTGGTAAGCGTTGATGCATCAACGTTATATGCAGGAGTATTGTTATTATTATTAGTTTGTTGTGGTGGTATAAATAAATTTCTCAATGCAGCCGCAAAGCCGGGACCAGTAAATTCTGATGTATTGCTCAGCCAGGAAATGGTAAGCCCGAGCGAAGGGTAGTATTCAAGATTGGCACGATATCCTGCGGTAGCGCCATCATGTGCATATACATTTACGCCATTTATTTTTGTAATAAACAAACCTGCAGCATAAACATGTTCACTGCCATTGTTCAATGGAGTAGTGGCTATTTGCTTTGATAACAAAGATGGGTTGCCCAGTTTTCCACTGGTATAATATTCTGTCCATTTCACAAGATCTTCCGCAGTAGTAAGCAATCCTCCATTGCCATACACATATTCATTGGGCATGTTGGTAAGATATGCATTGCCAGCTTTTGAATAAGCGATCGCACGGTTAGGCACTACTTTCCTGAAGTCATCTCTCCATTCTGTATGCGTCATGCCTGCTGGTTCAAAAATATATTTGCTTGTAAACGCTGCCAGGGTCATTCCACTCACACGTTCTACTATTATTGCAAATAAATTATAGTTGGAATTACTGTACAAAAATTCAGCGCCGGGCACATGATTGAGATTTTGCTGCAATGAAATAATGTGCAATGCATCGTTGTTGTTATACGTCTTGGTGCTTCGCGGCCAGCCTGCAAGTGCTGCAACAGAACCCCAGTCTCGCAGGCCGCTGGTGTGTTGCATCATGTGACGCAGTGTAATGGGAGTGCCGTAGTCTTTTAATTCAGGAATGTATTTGCGCACATTATCACTCAAGGATAATTTCCCTTGTTGCTCCAATAACAAAATAGCCGCAGCAGTAAATTGCTTTGACACGGAGCCTGCTTCGGTAACCGATATGGTTGTGAGCGGCACATTGTGCTCAAGGTCAGCAAGACCCCATGCTTTTGAAAATAACAATTTGCCATTGCGGCTGATGGCCAGCTGCGCACCGGGATTACTGGGTTTGTATCGTTCGCATATTTTTTCAATTGATCTTACAGTATCGTCCCATGTTTGTGCGGTGGCAATGAATGGGAAAGCAATGAGGAGGAGCAGTGCAATTTTTTTCATGTATACCGGGGTTATGAATTGAAAATACTCAAAAACACGCATAAAAAACCCCCGAACGTGTCGGGGGCAAGGATGCTCCTTTATATGCTTTCAATATAGAGTAGTGATATATGTTTCAAAAGGATAGGAATGTGGTCTTCGATAGTTTGGACTTCTAATGTTTTTAATAGAAATGGATCTTAAGCAATGTTCAAATATCCAGTGATCAATATATAGACGCTTGACGCGATGAATGCCAACAATAAGGTTAATACTGCAATGGTTGCGCCGGGTCTGAAATCATCTTTTGAATCATGAATAATGTTGTCTGTCTTATTTTCCGTTTTCATATTCTCGGTTTTACTATAATACTTGAAATACTGTGCCAATTATAAAGCATTGAGAACGCGTAGAACGCAACGGGCAATTTGGGGAATGATTGTCCCATGGGGTGTAGAAAACAGCCTGTTCGCCTGCATTCAATGTTTACGCAGGCAAAAAAGCTGTAGAAATATGATTGTAGAAAAGAGACCGCGATATCAGTCTTTCTTTACCCCTTTTTTCTGAAGGTTCAGGTAATCGAGGTAATAGATGATCTTGATGGAGAAAATGTTTTGCTGCGGCTCACTGAGCGTATTGCGCAGGTTGGTGTAATATTTCTCACGCACGAGCTGGTCAAACAATTCAGAGGCATTCTTCCAACTGGCATTGATGAAGCTGCCTGGTGCAAACTGCCAGGTGTAGTTCATGTCTATGTTGAAGAAGTTTACATTATTATCAGGATTGTTTGATCCGGCATTTGTACCCGTGAACACCGCAGTGCCATCGTCTTGCAACTCATAAAACTTAGTGTAATGCACCTTGCTCCAGTAATGGCGAAGGCGGAAGGTGAGCCCCATCTTGTTATTGAAATTATATTTCACGTCCAATACATTTTCCGCCGTGCGCTGGTCGCGCAATCCAAACATGACGTCCTCACTGTTGTCCGGGATGTACGCAAATCCAAAATCGCGGTTGAAAAATTCCATATAGCTTGAAATGCCCATGCTGAACTTGTCATTGAAGCGGTAATTGTTGGCAATAGAATATATTGTAGCATTCAGCTTGTACCTGGAAGATGTGCGGTGATAAACTTCCACGCTCATGGAATATTTCTTTGCACGATTGGTATTGACCCAAAAACCTGTCATCCATGAACCGGGCAATTTCACTTTAGCGCCATCTTTTCTTGGCTCATAAAAATCTGTACTCTCGGGGCGGATGTCTCCATTAATACCCACGTTCCACAAATTCTTCAACTGTCCATTCACGTTACCATTGATGCGCAGGTATTGAAAGTGGCGCGGCTTGTACATTTCAGAATAGTTGCCATTAAGGTTTACATAAATATTGTTGTAAAAGCTTTTTGGCTTGGTCCATTTGTAGCCTGTATAAAAACCATGCGTGAGGTAGTTATTGTTGGTAAAATAACCCATGTCGCGCTGATCATATTTATCATCTGCAAAGAAGCGATGTATGTCAAAGCTGAAACGTCCTTTGATCTTTCCGAGGTATGCATTGTAATAATTGCCTGCGGTGGTTTTTCCGTCGGCTTCATATCCTATCAGCCGGCTATGGTTCAGTTGTCCCCAGATATTCCAGTCTACATTTTTGTCATAAAGGTCCCAACCCAATGCGGTCACGTTTGCATCGTAGTCTTTGCCGCTGCGCCACACGTTGGTATTTACCAGCGTCACGCTTGAATTGTTTTTCATGGCCTGGTCAAGCACCAATACATTATAGTTGGTGAGTGGGCTGGTCTCTACTTTATGCGTCTGTTTTGCTGTGTTCTCGATGGTAGCGTATTGCGGTTTGGTAATGGCATTAAAAAAACCAATACCCAACTTACTTGCGGTGCGGCCACTTATTTTAGTGGCGTTGATGAGCTTTGTCTCCGATGGATTTTTTGTAACTCTTTCCGTGGAGTCAAGACCCCTATATGCATCGCCATAGTGAAGGGGCGTGCCACCAATTCTCCTGCTGTAAAAAAGATTTCCCTTATTGAACAATTCAGTTCCTTCATTGAAGAAGCTGCGGTTTTCATTGAAGCGCACTTCAAATGGCGTGAGGTTGAGTACCTGGTTATCGCTCTGCACCTGCCCAAAGTCAGGAATGAGCGTCATGTCCATAGTAAATGCATCAGTGATGCCATACTTCACGTCCATGCCTCCGTTCACACTTGTTTTCCATCCCGATGATACTGCAGGATTGTGGGATAGATACGTAGAAAAATAAGGTGAAAATGAAAGCCTGATGGGAGGCTTGATGTCCTGTATATTGGTCCAGGTGCCGGCCTGGTTCATGAGACCGAACTTTGTTGGATCGATAGGGCTCCATGAAAATTGCCTGCCGGATTTACTTCTCCTGCGAAGAATGTGCATGCCCCAGTTCTGCACTTTGTTATTACTGAAGCGAAGCGCTGAATAAGGAATGCGCATTTCGAATGACCATCCCTGTGAGGTTATCTTAGCTTCGCTGTGATAGACTGCGTTCCAGCTGCCATCTTCACTACCGATAGAATATTTTACATCGAACTGTTCACCGAGTGGGGTAACAAAAAATCCAAGACCATTGATCTTGTCCTGGTAGGTATCGAATATGACGCCTACAAAATCATTTACACCGATGTTGTCGCGGCCGGCAAGTTCTGTTGACAGGCTGTCTTTTGATTCATAGAGTATACCGCCGAAGTACACGGCATTATCATCGTACAATAAATATAATTCTGATCTCGATTGCGGGTCTTCCTGCCTGCCAAAGGTTGGACGTTGTTCAATGAGTCCCGTGATAAGTGTGGCTGATCTCCACGCTTCGTCTTTGAGATCTCCATCTATTTTGATAGGTGAGTGCGTTCTTATTGCAGGAGTTTGTTTGCCAGTTGGAGTTTGAGCAAATGTTGATTGAATAAATAATACCAGCAGTGCCAGTAGGGTGATGCTTCTCATGGTGGTGTTTATTGACAGCGGGTTTCAGTAACGGCAAAGAACTGCAACAAAGTGCGTATGATGTACTAAATGGGTGTTAATAAAGATGCAAGTTGTATTAGTGGTGATTAAGTGTGATGTGTGGAATAAAAAAGTGCGGACCAGGATGGCCCGCACTTTTTTATTTTTAGATAGAATATTAATACCTGTAATGATCCGCTTTGAACGGCCCACTCTTTGGTATACCAAGATATTCTGCTTGCGGCTCGGTGAGTTCATCCAACTCCACACCAATCTTTGACAGGTGAAGTCGTGCTACTTTCTCATCGAGGTGCTTAGGCAGCACATATACTTTGTTCTCATAATTTTTATGATTCGTCCACAGTTCAATCTGTGCCAGCGTTTGGTTAGTAAATGAATTACTCATTACAAAGCTGGGGTGACCTGTAGCGCAACCAAGATTTACAAGACGTCCTTCTGCAAGGATGATGATGTCTTTACCATCCACATTGTAAATGTCAACCTGTGGCTTGATGGTATCTTTTGTATTGCCGTAATTTTTATTGATCCATGCAATGTCTATCTCGATATCGAAGTGACCGATGTTACATACGATGGCTTTGTCTTTCATCAACCTGAAATGTTTTTCGGTGATGAGGTCGCGGCAACCAGAAGCGGTAACAATGATGTCTGCTTCTTTTACTGCATCCACCATTTTCTTCACTTCAAATCCGTCCATTGCAGCTTGCAATGCGCAGATAGGATCTATTTCGGTTACTATTACACGGCAGCCTGCGCCTGCGAGAGATGCAGCAGAACCTTTACCCACGTCACCATAACCACCAACCACTGCTACTTTACCTGCAAGCATTACGTCTGTTGCGCGGCGGATAGCATCTACGAGGCTTTCTTTACAACCGTATTTGTTATCGAATTTGCTTTTTGTAACGGAGTCGTTCACGTTGATAGCAGGGATGGGCAATGTGCCTTTCACCATGCGCTCATACAGGCGGTGAACACCAGTAGTAGTTTCTTCACTGAGGCCTCTGATGTGTTGAACGAGCTCGGGGTATTTGTCAAACACCATATTGGTGAGGTCGCCGCCGTCATCGAGGATCATGTTCAGGGGGCGGTCAGCACCACCGAAGAACAATGTTTGTTCGATGCACCAGTCAGCTTCTTCAAGGGTTTGCCCCTTCCATGCATATACGCCGATGCCGGCTGCTGCAATAGCTGCGGCTGCGTGGTCCTGGGTGGAGAAGATGTTGCAGGAGCTCCATTTTACTTCAGCTCCGAGGGCTACCAGCGTCTCGATGAGCACAGCCGTTTGAATGGTCATGTGCAGGCAGCCTGCAACGCGGGCGCCTTTGAGGGGTTGGCTGGGACCATATTCTTTTCTCAGCGCCATAAGGCCGGGCATTTCAGCTTCGGCAAGGCGGATCTCTTTGCGTCCCCACTCAGCCAGGGATATATCGGCCACTTTGTAAGGAAGGCTAAAATCAATTTGCGAATTCGTCAGTGTTGACATTACTTAATTTTTTGTGCGGCAAAGGTAATATTCCCCTTTCTAAAATGCAATTATGTGGAAGGTTTTGATGCAGGTTGATGGTTGTTTATTGAGCAAAAGCAATCAGGGTTTACCTTTGAGGCTCAATTATTAAGCATGTATACGTATGATACTGTTTCCGAAGCAGTTAATGGGTTGAAACAGAGGGGTTATGGCATCGATTTCAATATGCACTACGATTGTATCGTATGCAATCACACAGGCAAACTGCGGCCTGATGAATTTGAGATAACGGAAGTGCACCGGTATGAAGGGGAGAGTGACCCTGCTGATGAGGCCGTTGTGTATGCGATAGAGTCAAGGAAAGGGGACAAGGGTGTGTTGGTGAATGGGTTTGGGGTGACGGCTGATGGGATAAGTGATGAAATGGTAAGGAAATTGAGAATATCGCGATAGATATTGAGATGGTTTGTTATTAAAATCCTCAAAAACCTATTTCCATTACTTGCCTTATCTTGTGTATCTAAACGGTTGTCATGGCTTCGTTCATAGAGCGATTGAAAAACTTCCGCCTTGTCAGAAAGATAGTTTATGCGATAGTCGGCATATTCTCCTATCCCGGTCTTGTGATGATCAACAAGCTCAAGATCCGTGGCACGGAACACCTTGAAACCCTTCCCGGCAACAATGTATTGTTTGTAAGCAACCACCAGACCTATTTCGCAGATGTCATTACTTTCCTTCATATTTTTTGTGCTGTCAAATGGCGCAAACGCAACCGCCTCGGCGTACCATACTACCTCCTCAATCCATTTACCAATGTTTATTATGTTGCCGCCGAAGAAACCATGAAAGGCAGTTGGGTTAGCCGTTTGTTTGCACTGGCAGGCGCACTAACGGTAAAGCGTACGTGGAGAAAAGATGGGGGTGAAGTAAGGCGCGGCCTGGACCCATCCGATACCCGCAAGATCACAAAGGCCCTCAGCGATAGCTGGGTGATCACCTTCCCGCAGGGAACTACCAAGCCATTCGCGCCGGGACGCAAAGGCACGGCGTATATCATCAAACAAAACAAACCGGTTGTGGTGCCGGTAGTCATCAATGGATTTTGGCGTGCTTTTAATAAAAAAGGATTGCGTTTTAAAAAGAAGGGTTCACTGCTGACTGTCACTTTCAAAAAACCACTCGACATAAACTACGATGCCAGCACCGAAGAGATCCTCGCACAGATCATGGATGCGATCGAGCAAAGTAAAAAGTATATGATGCAGGGCGCGCATCATTGGATGAATAGGGAGAGTTTGGAAGCGGTATAACAGTTGGCATGTTATCCGGATAATTAATCGGATACGCGTTTATTGAATTTTACTCTTTTATAAAAAGAGCTTTTAACTCCGCCGCATCATCCGGTTTCATTTTCCCTCCCAATATCAATCTTACCTGCCGCCTGCGCAATGCGCCTTCAAACAATTTGCGTTCGTCATCGGTTTCGGGTAATAATTGTGGTACCAGACGAGGCTTACGGTTAGGGTCAAGCGCTACAAAAGTGTAATAGGCTTCGTTGCTTTTGTATTTGTATTGCTGTGTAAGGTCTTCTCCCCATACTTTCAGGTGCACTTCCATAGAAGTATTAAAAGCACGGCTTACTCTTGCTTCAATGTGCACAGCATTGCCAAGCCTGATGGGTGCTTCAAATGAAATATTATCTACCGAAGCAGTTACCACCTGCGCATTGCAATGTTTACCCGCAGCCAGCGCAGCTGCAATGTCCATCCAGTACATCAGCCTGCCGCCCATGAGGTTTCCAAACACATTCGTATCGTTGGGCAATACAAGTTCAGTCATGGTTACTGATGATTCTCTTGCTGCTTTTGTTTTTACTTCCATTATGAGTTATTGACTGTAAGTTACCGATCAATTGTTTTATTACTTTGGACTACCGATCCACTACTGTCTCACTACTGTCTCACAACTGTCTCACTACTATCCTAATACTGTGCTAATACTGTGGTCATACTGTTTCTATACTGTAGCTATACTGTAGCCATACTGTGTCCATACTGTTGCGTTACTGTCAGGCCACCCGTTGCATCACGCTAAACCACGGTAGCATCACGATCAGATCATTACACTTTCGCATTCTTTCAAAAAATCTTCATCGATATCTGCACCGATTCCGGGTTCGTCATTCAATTCAAGAAAATAACCATTATAACGTACCCCACCGGTTACGGGATCTGCCTTGTGTCCAAGCATACACGTATCCATATCATAAAACCGGATATTATCATGCGCCATAGCAAAATGCGCAAAAGCTGTAAGCGCCATCCGGCTTTCAAGCATCCCACCCATCATGCAAGGTGTTTGTCTTGCTTCGCAAACTTCGTTGATCTTCGTCGCTTCGAGTATGCCACCTGATTTTGCAAACTTAATATTTACATAAGTGCATGCGTCTGCATCGATCAACCGTTCAGCATCATGATGATCAAAAACACTTTCATCGGCCATGATGGGAATTGGGGAGAGCTGTTTAAGCAAAGGCAACTTGTGATCGTCCCAATGCCGCATGGGCTGTTCGCAAAATTCTATATCGTAGTTGTACATTGATGACAACGCAAAAAGCGCATCTTCATAATCCCAACCCTGGTTTGCATCGATGCGCAGCAAAATGTCTTTGCCTGCGGCTTCACGAATACTTTTCACGCGTTCCACATCTTCCATTGCATTCTTTCCCAGTTTTATTTTAATGATGCGTACACCGCGCTGCACAAAATCCTTTGCCTGTTCCGCCATTGCTTCCGGCGTTCCAATACCGATAGTGAGATCGGTCTCTATTTCCTTTTTATTCCCACCGCCACCGAGAAATTTATACAATGGCTGACCGGCATTTTGAGCGGCCAGGTCAAACAATGCCATATCAAATGCACTTTTGATGGTGCTGTTGAACGCAGTAAAAGCATGCAGTTCCTTCATGCGCTCTTCAATAGCAGCGGCATTCTTTCCTTTCCAGATCGCAGCAAAATCCTTTGCCATTTCAAAGCAGGTGTTTTGTGTTTCACCCGCTATCATTGGAAAGGCAGAGCATTCTCCATGCCCAACGAGGCCATCATCGGTATGTACCCTTATAAAAGTATTCTGAGCAAAATGCATTGTTCCCGTTGCAATGGTAAACGGATGCATAGGGATGCTGAGCTTGTAAATTTCTATGTGCCGGATGGTCATGCTTGAATTAATTACTATTAAATGGAGCGCAAGATAAGCCGACTGCATTTTTTTTAAGGATGTCTTTACATTTATTATTGTATTTTAAGCGTGCAAATACGCGATTATGAAAAAACTGCTTATACTCGCTTTGCTCTTTTTCGGATACAACCTGCAGGCACAAGACCTTACCGGTACATGGGAAGGTGAATTCATTATTGGCACCACCGGCCTGCGACAACCTGCAAAAATGGTTCTTGAGATTGTACAGGTAGAAGGCAAGCTATATGGCATTTTCGATCTGTATCCAATAGACACCAGAAAAAACGACCGTCCTAATATCACCTACACTTTTGAAGGCAAATGCAAGCCAGAAACGGTTCGTTATGCACTTATCCAGGGCAGGGTAGTGGAAGGGAATAATCCATTTGAAGTTGTGCAATTCATCTTTGAACGCAGAGGATCTGATTCGGTTCTTACCCTGGTGGGCAAATGGTTCAAGCACCTGGAACCTTTGAATTCAAGAGAAAAGGGTTCTGGTACATTCACTGTTAAGCGTACTACCTCCACTGTGTCTGACAGGCTGTTATTGCCCAGGCAGGAAAAAGAAATACTCGAAAAGCTGGATAAGCAAAATACCAACGGTAAATAAACAGCTATCGCACACCGGTATTGCTAATCGGATAACCGCCATTACGGGTAGGAGTATATTCGGTTAATAGTAGCGTCGAGGATAACAAACTGATCCGGTAATAGTTATCCGCTTAATGGTAGCGTCGAGGATAACGCATCGATCCGGTAATAATTTATCCGGTTAATGGTAGTGTCGAGGATAACACGCTCCGCTAATAGTTTATCGACTAAGTAGCATATCGGAAGGACCTATCCAGAATTGTTTATCCGATGAGCAGTGTATCCGGAATAAGGCACTTATCCATTTATCGAACTAACAATAGTGTATCAACTCATTGCCGCTTCACTCATACTTGCATTCCTCCCAAAATTTGATTAAATTACAAGACAGTCCCGTTCACTAAAACCTGGTATAATGCCGAAAGCTCTTTTTAGAAGTCCCTGGTTCCTTTTACTTGCGATGTGCTTGCTTGTTAGCTGGTCAGGGAAACCAATATATTCACCCATCCAGGAAAAATGGACCAAACTGGCAGACCGGACCATAACCTATACGGTAGATCATAGCGAAATTGTAGTGGATGGACTTTCAGAAAACCTGGACGCCTTACGCGTAAAAGTAAAAAAGGGCGCTATCAACCTCCATCGCTGTGTAGTTTATTACAAGAATAATGAAACACAACAAATCGATGTGCTCAATTCCATCCCTGCCGGCAACGAAAGCAAAGTGATAGAATTAGCATCTCCTCCAAAAACTATCAATAAACTCGTCTTCACTTACGATACCAAGAACCGTGCAGTACAAAAAGCAGAAGTGGAGATATGGGGAAGAAAGAATTAACAGATGTTATAATAATAAAAAAAGCCTTCCACAACGGAAGGCTTTTTTTATTATACTTATTTACTCTTTTACAATCTTCGTACTGAATACTTCCTGTCCGTCTTTATTCACTTTTACAACATACACACCTGCGGGCAGTTTGCTAATATTCATCCTGGTATTTACGAGGCTGCTGTTCTGTTGCATCATTGTTCTTCCGTAAATATCCAATACGCGTATCTCTGCTTTGCCATAATTGCCCGGTATGAACACCTGCAGATTACCTGGTGTCGGGTTTGGAAATACCTGCACTTTTGTCTTCTGTGCATTGTCGACAATCAGCTCTTCTTTAGATGCAGTGCCCAACGCCACCTTAAGTGTATAACATACGGTTGCACTGTTTGCTCCACTCCATCCCACTACGCGAACATAATAAGTGCCCGCAGTAACAGTACGGCTGATGGTCTCACTGGTAGTACCACCATTCTCTGAGCTTTGCACCAAAGTGCCTGCGCTATTGTACAAACGAAGGTCATAGTCTGCGGGCAATGTTGTAAGCGTAATGGTAATAGTACCGCCTGTGGTGATCACAAACTTGTAGTAATCTACATCACCTGATGGGCTGATCAAACCTTTGACATCAGTATTGAATGGAATTGTTGCAGCACCAGAGGTTGTACCATTGGTTGATACATCATAAGTGCTTGGGCAGGTAGTAGACACCGGCGTTGCACCTGCATTGAGATTATAACAAACAGTAGTGCTGTTGGCCCCATTGTATCCAAATACCTGGAGATAATAAGTACCTGCTGCAGTAGCTGTATTGGTAATGGTCTCGCTGGTGGTGCCACCATTCTCTGAACGTTTGATCTCTGTTCCTGCTGAATTGTACAATACGATGTCATAGTCCGCAGGCAGGTTGGTCAATGTGATGTTCAGATCATTGGTTCCAGTCAATGTGAACTTATACCAATCTTTATCAGTTGTAGTTGTGATAGCTGCTGAAACACTTGTGTTAGTTGAAATGGTTGCAGCTGCTGCCAGTGATTCATTAGGTTCAAAGTTGGTAGTACATCCGCCACTTACAGGACTGGTTGTGAATTGTGCAGTTGAATAAGCACTGCTGCCACTGCTGCAATTAGCACGAACCCTCCAGTCATACGTTGTAGATGCGCTGAGGCTTCCAATATTTACAGAAGTGGATGTTGTACCTGTTGCAGCATTTGTCCATGTAGATGATGCTGTTGTTTTATAATCCACATCGTAACTATTAGCACCACTCACCGCTGTCCAGCTTACAGTAGCGCCGCTGGAAGTAATGGCTGATGAAGCAAGTCCTGTTGGCTGTCCGCACGTAGGTGGTGTGCCACCAATAGTAAAGTTGACATTGGAAATATCGAAGAATATATTTCCCACTGCCTGTACTTTGATCCTGCACTGTGTGCTGGGATTATTGGGAACAACAATCGACTCTGATCCATCATTGGGTGTGCTTGATGAAAGTGTGATTGGGAAAGTGTTACCACCATCTGTAGACAGAAGGATGGCTACGTTTGCACAACTTACCGGTGCAAGGTTGGTAGAGTTCACACTCCATGTAACGGTTTGTGAAGTACCTGGTGTCCAGCTAACGGCTGTATTGGGTGCAGTCACCGCAAACGGACCTGCTGCACTGGACACAGTCACAATCATTTCGTCACTCTTATTATTGGCGCCGCCTGCGCGGTTATCCCTCACCGTGAAACGGAAATTAAGTGTCCTTGCTACAGAAGGAAGCACTTCCCATTTAGTAGTGTTGGTACCATCGAGGATTGAACTAAGCGCAGGGAATGTCCTCGATGTAGAAGTAGTGGGCGTAAATGAACGGAATACAGGGCCTGCTGTTGCAGTAGCACTTGGTGTAGTTGGAGAAGAAGATGTTTTTGCATCTATCTGTTCCCATATAAAAGTGAGCACATCTCCTGCATCTGCATCGGAACCGGTACCTGTGAGTGTGAATGGTGTTGATTTTGGAATAGTGAAGTCAGCACCTGCTGATGCAGTAGGTGTATTATCACCGGTAAGTGTTACTACTGCGCATGCACCGCCGCCTGTTGATGATTTGATATAATCAGTGACTTGTTCAATGCTGCGTCCATGAAAATAATCATCACTGTGTGGTTGAATGTCGGTTGTTGCACCAGTGATACCTGCATATCCCATGATGGTAGAACCACTGCCTGGTTCACACTGTGCAATAGTGCCTTCATAGGAGAATGCAAAGGTGTGGTTGGCTCCAAACTGATGACCCATTTCATGTGTGAGATAATCTACCACAAACGGATCGCCTTCGGGTGCTGTGTGTGAAGTGAAACCACTTCCCTTTTGCCCTGCTTTACACACGCAACCAATGCAGCCTGCATTACCATTGTTGGAGGTACGATGCACGAGGTGACCAATATCATAATTGGCACTGCCGATCACGTTGTCAATAGTGTTTTGTGTAGTTGTGTTGAGTTCTGATCCCCATGGGTCTGTGCTTGCATTGAGATAAATGATAAGATCGTTGTTGGCAATGAGCACCATCCTGATGCCGAAGTCTCTTTCATAAATACCGTTAGCGCGTGTCATGGCGGTATTCATGGCAGCAAGCACTTTTGCTTTGCGTTGGGCGTCGGTAGTTTCGGTGCCATTTAAAAAGTAGGTGCTGTACTCACCTGATGCAGCCAATGCAAGACGATACGTACGCAGGCGTGAATCATCTGCATTTTTCATTCCTTCCTGCTGCAACACTTGTTGTACGTGTGCATCCGCTTCTTTGGTAAGACATTGGAAAGTGGATTGATAATTGACAACGTCTTTCCTTGAGAATACCACATAGTATTGATCTTCCCTGTCAACCGGGTCGATGTAGATCGTTTTTCTTGTGGTGGAAAGTATCATGCCATGAAAGCCACGCGGCGATACATCGAAGCGGATAGTAGATGTAGGATCATCTATCCCTTTTCCCGCATACGAATTAATGCCCGGGTATTTTGCTGCCAGGTCTGGATGCATGACCGGCGCTTCTACTACGCGGTATCTTTCCATTTGCCCATTTTCATTGGGAATAGAAAGAATAAAACCGGAAGCTGCAGCTGATACATTTTTTTCTGATGGAACCGAACGAAGTGCTGTTGACAAAGCTGCTTCATTCAACTGGAAGAGTTTGTAGGCATTTGGTTTGAACCGGTTCGCGAACAGATCTTTTGAGATGCGTGATTCGGTTACCGGTACCCAGAAATTCATGTCCTGGGCGGTGGCCACAATACAACATAGTATTGCCACCAAGGTGGATAAGGTTTTTCTCATAATGTAGTTCTGTTTAGTTGGATAAAAAGAATCTTTCAATTTATCGAACTTTTAATAAAAAGCAAGTGGCGTGGATAAAATTACAGGAAACAGGTAGCCACTTCCATGGGATTTTCCTCACTGTTTACATGTTTTTTTCTCACACTTCGTCAGAAAAATCACTTGCATTGATGTTGCAAATCTCTTGGAAACGCTTACGCCGTGCTGTTATCTTAGCAGGCCTTGTAAATCTTATCCTTATGCCATTGCCTGCTGAAATTAAAACGTGCCTTACCTGCGGTGCTCCATTGATTGGGAGAGTAGACAAAAAATTTTGTGATGATTATTGTCGCAGTATGTATAACAACAAAGCAAACAGTCTTGACAGAGGTACAAGTTTCATCAGGAAAGTGAATGCGATCCTGCGAAGGAACAGGCGCATACTGGAAGAAGTTCTAGCAAGTGCGGATAATAACAGGAAGGTGCAGAAATTAAAGTTGCTGGAAAAGGGATTCAATTTTAATTATATCACCGGGACGCATACCAATAAACAAGATGCAGTTTATCATTTCTGTTATGAGTATGGATATATGTTGATGGAAAATGGCTGGTGTTATTTGGGATGGCGGGAAAACATCCTGGACAATGAATTAAAAGAGTGAAATAAAAAAGCCCCGGATTAACGGGGCCCTTGCAGGTAGTTTTGGGTCATAAATGTTTTGATGCTTTAACGATACAAATAGACGGGTTCTGGATGAATTGGAAAAAAATTGTTGTTCGTTTTGCAAGTCCTTAACAAATGGAAGCGGGAGGCTATACCCGTAATGGTCTTTGAAGGGTATTGCCTGGGCTTGAAATAAGTGTTCATTGAGTTGGATATGTGTTCATCGTTGCTCAATGTGTCGCTAGTACATTATGTCGGTAAGGCTTCTGATCCGTAATTAGATGCGCTGTTATGTTGTAAGTTCGCATCTATGCGGACAAGAATAAAAATATGTTGCATTGCATCAGTAGAGGAGGCGCAACTCGCCATCGAGGCTGGGGCAGATGCATTGGGTTTGGTAGGACGTATGCCAAGCGGCCCTGGGCCTATCGGGGATGAATTGATCGCGGATATTGCAAAGCGGATTCATCCGCCATTGGCCAGTTTCCTTCTTACGTGTGAGCAGTCAGCAGCGGATATCATTGCCCATGCGGTAAGGACAAGGACCAATACAGTGCAGATAGTAGATGAACTTACAGAAGGCAACTACCAGGACATTCGCGATGCGTTGCCGTATTTGAAACTGGTGCAGGTGATACACGTCACAGGAGAAGAAAGCATTGCTGAAGCAATTAAACATGCGGCACATGTGGATGCGTTGCTGTTGGATAGCGGCAATCCAAAAGCTGCGGTCAAAACGTTAGGTGGGACAGGCAAAGTGCACAACTGGGAATTGAGCAGGGAAATAGTGCAGGCAGTGAATATACCGGTGTTCCTGGCTGGAGGACTTAATGCAGGCAATGTGCAGGAAGCGATAAGAATGGTGCAACCATTTGGTGTTGACATCTGCAGTGGGGTGCGTACGGAGGGACGATTGGATGAGAGTAAAGTGAAGGCGTTTGTGAAAGCGGTTGCTGAAATTGATGGTATTTTATAAAAATTACCACTCCACAATCGCATAAGCTGTGTCACTCAAATAAGGACCGCCGGGATAAGGCGCAGTATAATCAAGATTCACCCAATACTGTCCGTTCCTGATATGATAACTAAGCTCCTTGATGTGCTTATCTCCAAAGAGATTCAGGATAGATTCCTTGAGCAATGTGAGTGATTCTTTATCGGGGCAATGCAATTCAGGATAAGCATGTGTACGAGTAAGCACAATGCGGCAATTGCCTCCAATGGCTTTGATGGCTGAAGCCATTAAAATACTATGATCATCGCAATCACCGCCAAGTCCATTGTTGATAGTCTCTTTTGCAGTGGCGAAGTATTCATCGCGATAGGCATCATTCACATACTTGAAATTGGTGTTGATGTATTTGAAGAGTGACAACACACGCACCCATTGTCCATACTTCGGATAATATTCATCAAAATTTTCCAGTGAATGTTGTACAGCAAAATTTCGAACGGTGGAATCGGTATGGTCTACTTTTAATTTTATCTGGTTGCCCAGCGTTTGCAGCCTGCTTTGAAAAATGGAATTGATGAGATACAGCTCTTTTTCTTTCTGGTCTTTGTGTGTCCAGTTATTCATCACCATGTTCTTGTAATCGTGTATCACATCAGGAAAAGTATAAGCGTTGATGAACATGTTGTATACAAGCACCACGCATACCAGTAAAAAAGCAGGGACGATAAGTGGCCTGAATATTTTGATGACACCCATTACCAGTAAAAACGCAAGAAGGATAGCAATGGGCAGGTCCAGGTTCCAGCCGCCAACCATGATGGGGGGTAAATAACGATTCACCAGCGGGGCAAGGGGGATAATAGTTACCAGCGCTGCCATATTCACAAAGAGATCACTAAGTCTCTTTTGTCGGGGGGTTATGAATCGCATCTCGCATAAATAACGAAAAACTATACCAGATTTTATAAGGGGGAATGTTAAAAAGGGCACAGGTTATTGGACCACCGTCCCGTGATCCAATGACCTCGTCCTTTTCCGGTTAATTGGGGCCTGTACTAATCTTCATCCTCTTCATAATTGTAAGCGTCCTGGTTATTGTTATAAGACGATTCCCAGGCCTTTACAGCATCATCGCTCAGCAGCTCTATGATCTCATGAATACCATCTGTCTTGCGCTTCCATTCTGTCGCCTGTTCATCATTATAACGGGTAATGAAAACGCAGTAATCTGACTCCACGGTTACCTTGATCAGGCTGATCGGGCTTTCCTGTTGCTCCTGGATAAGATAATAACAGCCGGCCTCCAGCAGTTCATACGAATACATACTAACTCCTTTTTAAAATTCAACAATCTTAATGGGTCGCAACGAATAGCAATGGGTTGAGCCGAATTTAATGGGTACCTGCAAAGTGGGGAGCTGTGAGGGATTTTTACAGCTTTTTCCAATAGGTCAGGATAGGCCAAAAATACAATTAATATGATTCAGCAATCAGGCTATGCATAATAAAATAATCTTAAGGCTTGCTTATTAAGTAAACTATTGGAAACTAATATATTATTATTAATTATAATTTAATATCTGAGCCGGCTTTTCCGGCTAACCGGCTATATTCCTGTTGAGCCGTTGTTACATACTGCCGCTTCCTGAGCAAGCAATTTCGATATATACAATCCTGGATAAACGCCCCCCGATTGTGCCAACTGCAATCGTAAATCAAATTGAATGTGTCCAGCATGCATAAAACAATGCAAGAAATGAATTCGTGAAAAATAAAAAAGCCTCCGTAACAGAGGCTTGAATTTTTTTGTTTCGTGAGTGTAGTAGGCAGATCTTTTTAAGAGAATGGGCATGTGTGCTTGCATTCTTTTTTCTTAGTTTCTTTCTGCTCCTGTTTTTGTTTTTGCTGTTGTTTGATGTTAGTCCTGCTTTCGATGCTTGCAAATGCAACAGCTCCTACGAGGCTTACTAAAGCAACAGCGGTAATTACTTTCTTCATAACGCAGAATTTAGACTTATAAGTTACGAAGATTATTCTTCAAAATATTTTCTTATTTACATAAACGGTACTATCAATTTATTCACACAAGCTCAGCGTTTGCGTGCTTTGTGTGCTGAATTGAATAAGTATCACTTTGCCTGATTTATCATAATGCAATACCAGTGTGCCATATGATGTCTGATATGCATCCCAGTTACTATCACGTAAAATAGGATTGCCTAGTTTGGTGAAAAGGCTATTGCGTTTTGTACCCAACAAAGGAACGGTCATTTTACCTTTAAATTTAGGCCCGATCTCTACATAATCACGACTGGTATAAAAGTAAATGTCTTTGTCTTTGAAGAACACACCACCTCCGCATTTTGCGGATGCAGATTCGTCGATGGTTTGAGTAGCGCAGGGAAATTTATTGCGAACATCCCAGATGGGCGCATCAGCTTTGAGGCCATTGACTTTTCCATCGAGAATGTCTACATAAAATTCAGGGCATACTGCTTTTACTTTCAATTGGGCATGGATGGCTGGTGCAAGCGTAATAGCAAGACAGGCCAGCAGGAAACTTTTTTTCATAAATAAAAAATAGAATGAGGGATGAAGTACGGCAGGCATATAGCAAAATCCTTGCTAAAAAAGCCCTTTTTGAGGGCTTTTTATTGGCGTAGTAGTTTTCCGGGGTAGATATACTGCGGGTTATGTTGATGGTTTGACTGGCAGCATTTCCTTGAAGATCTCTTCTCCGTTTTCGGCCAGTACCTGGAGCATGACTGCGGTTTTATCTTTCAATGTAAGAGGAAGGGTATAGGTGAATGTGATGGTGTCTGCTTTGATGTCTGCGTTATCGATGACTGCATCTTCTATTTTTATAGTGAGTTTCTTTTTGGCAAGATTGGCGCCGGTGAGTGTGATGGTGATTGGTTTGCCGACTTCTAACGGATCAGTACTCACTTTAGTAACCTTGGGTTCATCGGTAAGTGCATCGGCTCTATCTTCTTTTGGCTTGAATAAAACATCAAATACTTCTTTGAGCTTTAATGTGGCGCGGTCTGTAAATAATCCTGCTAAGATCGATAAGGTCATTACGCCATACAGGTTGATGTTAGCAGTGTCTGAGCTCATACTTAAAAACCCTCCCCGGAATACAAAATAAATAGCAAGCGACAACGCAGACGCAGTGAATGGTTTGATGACGTACCATGGTCCCCAACTCATTCTGAACTTTCCTTCTCCAACAAAAGTGGTGAACGAAGTGGCGACGTGCAGCAGGTTGCCAAGAAATCCGCCGATTGCAACGAGTATAAGTAGTAGGGTATTAAGATGTATCAACATGTTTTCGGGAGGCAATACTCTTGCGTTGGATGAAATGGCTGTGTATCGCAGATTAGCTGAATCGGTAGGAATATAAACCAATCTTATGTTGCACAATTGTTTTGTATAAAGTGGTTTGACCTTTTCTTTAGGATCGGGTAATTGGTCTGGCCAGAGTGCTATGATAAAAAATATGCTCCCCAGTATCAGGACTATAAGGGTGAAGCATGCCATTCTCTTTCCAAACAGACCGATCTCATTTCCATCCCAGTCGATATATGGTTTCTTTTTTTCTTTTTTCAGTTGGTCCTGGTTGGTGGAGGTTTCCATTGTTGATGGTTATTATCCAAATTTAAATTGACGGTACAACAAAAACCAGCGTATAATCACGGGTTTTAAAGGGGGTTTTTTAACTATCCGCAGAAAATAAAGTATTTGAATTGCAGTTCTCTGTTCAACGTCAACTACTAACAATGAAAGTAAATTCCTTATTAACTGCCTGCTCGATGGTCGTTTTATTTTCCTGTTCAGAAAAGGATGACGACGATCGTATCAGAGCTATCAACGAGAGCCTGGTCAAATCAAACAAAATTATTGAATACAACACCTATATAGCCCATTATGAGCTCGAAAGTCGGTGCACCGATCCACAGTATGCAGAGAAAGCAGTTCCATTGTTCTATGTTGCCGATTCCGTGAAAAATGAGACAGAGAAATTATTGAAATATATCGATGGTTTAATGGAAGCCGTGACCGATGAGGATAATACATCACTCCATATCGGGGATGATATTTTTAAAAAACAAGGCAAGGGAATTGAATTGTACAATAAGATCGATGAATATAAAAAGAGAATGCAGCGCCTTGCCCTGGCCATTAAAAAGGGCGCCGAAGGCGCCCGTATAAAAACTAATTATTACACTTCCGTTGCCGGCGGTTGCTGCGGCTCTGTTGGTACTGGTGTTTGGGTGTGTTCTTTCCAGTGTGCAGTCTTCTCATGACGTGATTGTGAATTGTGACGACCTGCAGGTGTTTTTTCACAATGGATCACTACAATGCAGGTAGGAGTACATTTGCCAGCTACACATACGTAGGTATAATCATTCTCTATTTCATGACCGGGTCTGGCAGCTGCCCAAGCGGTATCTATCAATTGATCTGGTCTGTATTGACCGGGATCGCGGAACTTCAAAACATTCGCCCTTCTTTCTTCGTCTGTTGATTCCAGTAACATTAATACTGACGCGTCACCAGGCATTCTTTGTTTGAAAAAATTACGATGAATGATGCAAGGCCCAAGTATATCAGCTGCATCTAATTCAATGAGGTTCTCATAAAATTCATTGAGAAATTCATTGTTGCTGATAGCGGTGCCGGACCGTTCAATTACCGTTTCGTCCAATGAAAATTCCAACGGTGTGCATGATCCGCGTCCAAGCTTCCAGCTATTGGCGCGTGCAGACAATGATGCATTCATTTTTTGCGTAGCAATAGTGCTCAGGCAATATTCACCAGATTCATTTATCTCTTCCTGTTCCAGCATTACTTCGTTCTGGTCAATGGTATTGTGGTTATGAAGCAGGCGGATGCCCACCACCTCTTCAAGGTCATATTTAAGAATGGTCTTACACAAAGTGTCGAGTACTTTCATCCTGTCAAGGGCTGTAAGTTTTTTGTCGGCATCCAATACATCGGGCAATTGATTGTAAGTGGAATGGTCTGCTGTTGAGAAGTGCATAATGAAAGGTTTAATGATGGAAAATCGGTAAGTGTTCAACGTTATGGGAAAGTATTAAAGATGGGAAAGGAAAAGAACCGTATTAATACGGTTTTTGAAGAAAGGATCATAAAAGAATCAGTGACCCCGGAGAGACTCGAACTCTCGGCCCGCTGATTAAGAGTCAGCTGCTCTACCAACTGAGCTACGGAGTCAGTTCCAAAAATTTGGGACAATGAATTTATGCTGTTTTTCTTTATCCCCATTCGTGCATACTTGTCGCGGCCGCTCTTTTGGCGTTTTGCTATATTTGCCGCGCTCGGGGAGGGACCCCCACGGTTGCGTCCTGGGAAACCTTGTATGCAACCCCGCCCGTTCCCGAGTAGCCCGTTTTTGTATCTTGTACCTTAATATCTTATGGCAGAAGCAAAACAAAACCTCTTTGAATACACAGAGGAAAGTATTAAAAGTCTCGACTGGCGTGAACATATCAGGCTCCGCCCAGGCATGTACATCGGTAAGCTGGGCGATGGCAGCAGCGCCGACGACGGCATCTATGTACTCCTCAAAGAAGTGCTCGACAACTGTATAGACGAGCACATGATGGGTTACGGCAAACAAATCGACATCAACATCGAAGGTAAAACGGTCACCGTTCGTGATTATGGTCGCGGCATCCCCCTCGGCAAAGTGGTGGACGTTGTGAGCAAGATCAATACCGGCGCCAAATACGATAGCCGCGCTTTCCAGAAAAGTGTTGGTCTTAATGGCGTTGGTACCAAAGCCGTGAATGCCCTTAGTAATTATTTTAAAGTGGCCAGCGTTCGTGAAGGAAGGATAAAAGAAGCCGAGTTCGAACGCGGTGTGCTCCTTAAGGAATACAAGGAAAGCAAGACCTCCGAATCCAATGGCACACTCGTTACCTTCATCCCCGATGAAACCGTATTCCGCAACTTTCATTACGTACAGGAATACATCGATAACCTCATCTGGAATTATTGCTACCTCAATTCAGGCCTCATCATCACCTTCAACGGTAAAAAATATGTGAGCAAGAACGGTCTGCTCGACCTGCTCACACGCAAGACCAATGCAGATGAGAACCGCTATCCCATCATCCACCTCAAAGGTGATGATATTGAAGTGGCCATCACGCACAACAATGATTACGGTGAAGAAGTGTTCAGCTTTGTGAACGGACAATTCACCACACAAGGCGGCACGCACCAGCAGGCTTTCCGCGAAGCATTTGTAAAAACAGTGCGCGACTTCTTCAAAAAAGATTATGATGTTGCAGACATCCGCCAAAGCATCGTGGCTGCAATAGCCGTGCGTGTAGTGGAACCAGTATTTGAAAGCCAGACCAAAACAAAGCTCGGTTCACAGAATGTATTTGAGGGCGGTCCATCGATGAAGCAGTTCGTGGGTGATTTTTTTGCGAGGGAACTGGACAATTATCTTCATAAAAATCCTGCTACTGCCGATGCATTAAAAAAACGCATCGAGCAAAGTGAGCGTGAAAGAAAAGAACTGGCAGGAATCAAAAAACTTGCAAACGAACGCGCCAAAAAAGCAAATCTTCATAATAAAAAACTGCGCGATTGCAAATATCATCTCAATGATGATCCGTCGGGCAAGGACAAGGACCTTGTATTGGAGAAAGCAAAAGAAAGCACCATCTTCATTACCGAAGGTGATTCTGCAAGTGGCTCCATTACAAAAGCACGCAATGTAGAAACGCAGGCAGTGTTCAGCCTGCGCGGTAAGCCGCTCAACTGCTATGGGCTTACCAAAAAAATTGTATATGAAAATGAAGAGTTCAACCTGCTGCAACACGCGTTGAACATCGAAGACAGCCTGGAAGATCTTCGTTACAATAACATCGTGATTGCAACAGATGCAGACGTAGATGGCATGCACATACGACTGCTGCTGATGACATTCTTCCTGCAATTCTTTCCAGACCTGGTAAAGAATGGCCACGTATTTATTTTAGAAACACCGCTGTTCCGCGTTCGCAATAAGCAGGAAACTATTTATTGTTATGATGAAGGTGAAAAGCAAGCTGCCATCAAAAAGCTCGGAGGCAAACCAGAGATCACACGGTTCAAAGGATTGGGAGAAATATCACCCGATGAATTTGCAGGTTTCATTGGGGAGAACATCAGGCTGCAACCTGTAATGGTAATGCCCGATACGCACATCCAGAAAATACTGGAATATTACATGGGAAAAAATACACAGGAGCGCCAGGAGTTTATCATCAACAACCTGCAGGTTGAACTGGACATTGTAGAAGATGGTAAGCCAATGGCAAATGAATAAATTTTTTTAAAAATGATCCACATAGTTTTTAATGAAGCAGATGTGGCCGTGCTGCAGAAAGCAATAGAGCTGGATGAAAGCATGCACGGCGAAGTGGTGCAGATAAAAGATGATTATGCAGTAGGCCCTATTGAAAATTTATATACAGGAGAGGGCAGGGCAATCCGCCTGGAATGGTGGAAGGAGGTACTATCCGGCGGCGACTATGATGGCCACACTGAAACTGGTGAAGTAGATGATTATAAAACAGTGGCTACACTTGTAGGCACGCTCAGGAGAGATCCATCTGAAGTGATCTGGATATGGGCCGCACAAAATAAACACGATGTGAGCGGCTATTACTGGCTGCTGCATTTTATGAAAGAATTCCAGGGAAGAGTATTCATTCTTTATCTCAATAATCTTCCTTTCATCAATGAAAAGGGATTGATATTTTATCCTGAATGGTTGTCGCTCATCCCACCGAAAGAATTCCTAAAAGCAAAAAAACTGGCAAGGCCCGTAACGCTGAGTGAATTTGAAGTGGATCCCGATGAATGGAACAAGCTTTCCAATGAAAGCAAGGGCGTTCGTATACTGGAAGGTGGTAAAAAACTGGTGCAGTATGATTATGATTTTTATGATGCAGACCTCAGGAAATTCATCACACCAGAATGGCAGAAGGCCAGCAGGATCATTCATAATTTCCTGCACAAAAACAAACATACTACCGGTGATGCATACCTGCTCTGGCGATTGAAGCTCATTCTCGCCAACGGTGAATATGATGTAAACGGTGAGATGAAGAACATGAAGGATTTTGAAATAAAATCAAAAGCACCGCAACCGGAAACGGCCTTATAAATATGAATATGAAGAGACTGCTCATTGTTCTTTTCGTGGCCTTGCAGGCCGGTGCGCTCAATGCGCAATCAACCACTGAAAAACTGGATGAATACCTCACAGCAGTATCAAAGCTCAATAAGTTCAATGGCGTGGCATTCGTGGCAAAGGATGGAAAAATATTGCTGCAGAAAGGATATGGCTGGCGCGATGCAAAAAATCATGTTGCACATGATGGACATTCTATTTTCCAGATCGGTTCCATTACAAAACAATTTACTGCAACGATCATTTTATACCTGCAGGAGCGTGGCAAGCTGAGTGTAAAAGATAAATTAAGCAAATACATTCCTGATTTTCCACGCGGCAATGACATCACGCTCGAAAACCTGCTAACGCATACTTCTGGTGTTTTCAATTATACCAATGACACCAGGTTCATGAACATGGAAGCAGGCAAGTCCATCGATATTGAAAAGCTCATCGATCTTTTTAAAGATAAGCCACTGGACTTTGAACCTGGATCAAAATACAGTTATAGCAATTCAGGATATATATTGCTTGGATACATCATTCAAAAAGTATTGGGCAAGCCTTACGAACAAATGGTGCGTGAAGTAATATTTACGCCACTGCAAATGCAGCACAGCGGTTTTGATTTCAAGAACCTTCGCTCTCCTGAAAAATCTGTAGGATATTTTGCGTTGAATAGTGACACGCTGCCTGCTCCGATAGTGGATTCCAGCGTATCATTTTCTGCAGGCGCCATTTATACTACTGCAGATGACCTGTACAAATGGCACAAGGCATTGTACACTGATAAAGTAATAAAGCAATCTTCACTGGAACAGGCATTCACTCCATTTAAAAATAAGTATGGATTTGGATGGATCATCGATACGGTGCGGGGCAAACGCATCATCACACACAATGGCGGCATCTTTGGCTTTACTGCAGACATGCTGCGCGTGCCTGTGGATAGTGTATGCATTATTTTATTAAGTAATAAGCCTGAAGCATTGGGAGGCATTACGCAAGCCTTGTCGAACATATTATACGATCAACCCTACACGATACCGCAGGAGAGAGTAGTGATACAAGTGCCCGACTCTGTATTGCAAAAATACGTTGGCGAATATGAGCTGACGCCTGACTTTAAGATCACCATTACATTGGAGAATGGAAAATTGAAAGGACAGGCCACCGGACAGGGAAAAGTTGAACTGTATGCACAGCGAAGCAATTATTTCTTTTTGAAAGTAGTGGATGCACAGGTTGAATTTATTTATGGAGCAGATGGGGAAGTGTATCAACTGATATTGCACCAGGGTGGCGCGCATCAACCCGGCAAGAAAATTAAATGATTTAAATTAAAATGACCCGCCGCAGCGGGTCATTTATTAATCATTATCCTAAGCCTGGTCCTGTTTTATTATTTCCATATCTTTTTTCACTCGTCTTACTTGCCAGGTCTGCATCCAGTGGCCCTACATTGGGCTCTGCACCACGCTGGTTGCTGCCATAACCTTGTGCAGTAGTGTCTTCATTGAAGGCACTGCCTGTATAGCGCTCGGGATTTGGCTTGTGCACCCTGTCTTTATTATCATCATCATTTTTTTCATCCCAACCCTGATTGCCTTCCTGACCTGATTCTGTTTCTTCTGTATCCAGTCTTTCAGGATTTGGTTGCCTTGATCCGCTTGAGCGTTGATCATTTTGTTCATCCCAGTTCTGGTTGCCTTCCTGGCCTGATCCAGTATTTGGGTTTCTTTTATCGTCTTGCATAACGTTGTTTTTATGTTTAATAATTAATACTCGTTTTTATTTGCGACCCTTCGCATTTTTTCTTGTTGACAGATCACTTTCCTGGTCGGGCCGCATGCTGCCTGTTGTTCTTACAGGATGACCGGGTTGATCTTCTGAATAACCACGATTGGATTTATCTCCACGTGATCCTGTTTTAGTTTTTCTGCCTGCCTCGTCGTCCTGTACAAATTTCTTTTGGTCCTGGCTAGGCGGCAGTGTTGATCTTTTTGCCATAGCGTTTATGGTTTAAATAAATAATACACTTAGTGTATGTAAAAAAATAATGCCGCTCTTATTTAAAGCGGCGGTAAGGCGGCTGAGGAATAGTCTCTACAGGAAGAAGTGCAACGATGTTGCCATAAAAACATTTGTTGATACACTTTTAACATTTAATTTAAATGAATGTAGTATCCCGTATTACATGTCACTATTAAACTAGAATCTTATGAGAAAGAGTATCATGAATCCAGTGGCTATCCTGTCGATAGCTGTTCTGACCGTATTGGCGATATCCTGTAAAAAGGATGCAAAATCTCCCGCTCCGGAAGGTATTTCACAAGATGTATTAACAAAGATCCAGGCATTAGGTTTCGGTACACAGAATGTACAGAAGCATGCTGAAGGTTACCTTGTGGAAGGAGACATCGTTATTACGCAGGAACAATTAGACCAAAAGCCTGAAATGACGTTTCTGCGCATAGCAGGTGAAGAGCAGTACCGCACGTACAACCTGGTAGGTGGATTGCCACGTACCATTACTGTACGCTGTTCTACTACTTTGCCTTCATCCTATGTTACAGCAACTGATGAGGCTATCCGCCGTTACAACGCGGAGAATCTGCTGATACATTTCACCCGCGTTACATCCGGTGGAAATATCGTGTTGACTGCATCACCAAGCGGCGCAGGATACCTGGCTTCTTCTGGTTTCCCTTCAGGAGGAAATCCTTATCCAAGCGTGCTTGTAAATTCATCTTACCTGGGTTCAAATCCGGGAACCAATTACCTGGCAACCATCCTGACGCATGAAATAGGCCATTGCATTGGTTTCCGTCACACAGACTACATGAGCCGTGAGTACAGTTGTGGTGGTGGACACGTGAATGAAGGCGCTTCTACAGTAGGAGCTGTTTTAATTCCCGGTACACCGTCTGGCCCAGACGCCGGTTCATTTATGCTTGCTTGTATTGGAGCGGGACAAAACCGTTATTTCAATACAAACGACCGCACAGCGTTGAACTACCTGTATTAATATTTTTGTCCAACTAAAAATCAAATTGGGATCACTACATAACAGCCCCGCATATACGGGGCTGTTTTTATTTTATAAGCTCTGCTACGCGTAGTGCGCTGGCTAGCGCTGCCTCCACTGTCCCATGTTCACCTCCTTCATGCAAAGCTTCACCGGCAAAGAAGAGTGTATTGTCTAATGGACTATTGAGAATTCGTTTTGCATTTTGTGATTCCACACGCTCATATCCATAAGCGCCTAGTGTAAATGGATCTGCTGTCCAGTTGGCAACATGATAACCTTTCAATTGCTCCTGCACAGTTTCTACATTCAACATGAATATTTGTGCGAGTGATTGCAATGCCTGTTGCAAAATGTCCCAGGCGGTCATTTGTTTCCATAACACAGCGGGCGGTCCTGCCTTCCAACCTGTGATCATTGCATCTGCTTCAGGACGCTGCGTCCACCACGTAGGAATATTGGCATCAGAAAAAACAAAACCAATGTCCTTGACCTTATCGTTAGCAGTAATTTTTTTCCAGAATGGATTGGTGAATTGCAACATCACTTTTATCACCCCTGTATTGCCCAATGCATGAATGGCCTTGTAATGATCTTCAGGCAATGGATGGATGGCAATGTGCGCCTCTTCGCCAGGCTGAGACTGCAATACACCCAATGGAACTGTGATAATTATTTTTGATGCAGTATAAGTATTGTTGTCACGCGTGGTAACGGTAACATCACCTGCACGCCAGTTGACAGTGGAAACTATTTGTGAAAATTTAAAATCGCAACCTGCATTGTTGCATTCACGTATTAAAAAATCGATCATCTTGCCATAACCACCAGTAACGCGGTATTGGTCGTCACTTTCGCCAACTAATTCCTGCAGCAGTGAGAACGTGCTGGCATAGCTGATGTCGGCTGCATCATAACCCTCCACAAAACTGGTGATGGACTTGCGCATGAGCGTATATTGATCACCGTTAAAATAAGTGTCAAGAAAATCTTTCACACTTATATCCTGTTCGAGTGATTTAAGACGCTTGATCAATAAGTCTTCATCTTCTAAAAAATCCTCCTGTTCTACGAACTGTCCGTTATCAGATCTTATAAGACTTCCGCGAACAGGAGTGTAGCGGATGCCAGCTTCTTTGAGTAACTGTAATGTTATTTTAAGATCGCCGTGTACGAACTCGGCGCCCAGCTCAACGGGCAATTCAAATGAAGGATCATCGATGGTATGAATGCGTCCGCCGGGCCTGTCCCTTGCTTCGAGAAGAGTAATGCGGTGCCCTGAACGGCTCAATGCACGTGCGGCCATCAATCCCGCAGCGCCTGCTCCAATGATCAAAATATCAGACATAATGATTTATTCAATGCTGTTGTGAGATTGAAAAGTTCATGCCGCAATGTATCGTGAAAAATTATTCTTCTTCTGGCTTGGCGGGAAGGTCTATGGTAAAGAGCGCTCCCAGGCCTTTGGTGCCGGTAGCTGTAATAGTACCATGATGTTGTTCTACAATTTTTTTGCAGATGGCTAGACCAATACCGCTGCCGGAGTAAGCAGAGCGGCCATGCAAACGCTGGAACGCTTCAAAGATGCGCACCGCATCTTCCTGTTCAAACCCAATTCCATTGTCCTCAACGGTTATGCGATACCATTCATCTTCACGCGTGGTAATGGGCTCAGCATTGATGTTGACAACAGGCGTTTGCTTATCATTGAACTTAAGTGAATTGGAAATAAGATTCTGAAACAGCTGCTGCATCTGCATTGGCTTTAATACCATTGTTGGTAACTGGCCAACATTAATGACAGCTTTCCTTTCCTGTATAGCTGGTTCAAGGTCCTGCACCACGTGATCGATCACTTCATTGAGGTTAGTGACCTTGAATGCCTGCACCACAGTACCCAACCGCGAAAATTGCAGCAGGTCTTCTATCAATCCCATCATGCGGTTGGCAGCATCCTGCATGCGGTGAACATAGTCAGTGACCTTTTGGTCCGCAGATGATTTGATAGCCATCTGCAACAAGTCACCAAATGCAATGATCTTTCTTAATGGTTCTTTAAGATCATGCGAAGCAACGTACGTGAATTCTTCCAGCTCTTTATTTTTCTTTTCGAGTTGATGCGCGTATTCGCGTATGGTATCTTCTGCTACTTTTTTTTCTGTGAGATCACGTGTCACTTTTGAGAAACCAATGATCTTTCCAGTATCATCATGCAATGCAGTAATAACGATGCTGCCCCAAAATACACTGCCATCTTTTCTTTTGCGCCATCCTTCAAATGCAGCGCGGCCTTGCTTTGCAGCGAGTGCTAATAAAGTCTCAGGTAAATTGATGGTCTGATCTTGCGGAGTATAAAATACACGGAAGTGTTTGCCAATGATCTCTTCGGCTGAATAGCCTTTGATCTTTTGAGCGCCCATGTTCCAGTTTTGAATGATCCCTTCCGGACTAAGCAATATGATCGCATAGTCTTCTATTTCCTCGATCATACGACGGTAGCTCTGTTCATTTTGTTTTGATGTTTCCTTCTGTAATTCTGGATGTAACATTCAGTTCTTGTCTTTCTAAAAAGGCAGGGCCTGTTAATGAATAACTATTAACCAATAAGAAGAGGATGAATGGTTCAACTTTGAAATGGTAAAAAGATGACGGTCAGTACAAATATAATAGTAAACCCCTATATTATCACCAGCCTCCAAACATCTTTATGACAATTGAATGAATTTTAATGTAAGCGGCAGGCGGTCATTGTTTGTCCTTAGCGGCTGAGTCCGGTAAGGTCCTTCCCGTATTCTTTCGTTCTGCTTCTGTAGAACCTGCGTCGTGATGTGTATGCTGTTCCCAGGTTGTATTCTCAAATCCATGTTCCTTCACATCACCGGCAGTGGGACGTGTATCCCTGTGCTCCGGATGTTCGTTTGCAGGTTCCTTAGCGGGCAAAGATTTTTTTCTGCGTGCCATGATGAGGTTTTAAACTTATGCAGAAAAATAAATGCCAGCTTTATTTGTTGTGCAGCTTTACCTGTCCAATGTCCACACCCTTACGGCTTACGATGTGGCCGGTATTGCTTACCAGCATCAGCATGTCGTCTACCTTCAATGCCAAAGGATACTCAGCACTGTTGGTGGAAAGCAGTTTACCAAGAATATACAGCTTATTGTCTTCAAGTTTTACAAGGTTATTGCGAACAGTAACATAGTACCTGCTTTCATCATCATTCTTAAACTGTACATCATAAGCAATGTATTGCTCTGCCAGTGCAGGAACAGTATTGGTATTGACCGTTGCTGCTTCCGGCATGCGTGTGTATTGCTTCTGCACAGGCTTATTGCCAACGAGTTGAGCATCTGCTTTGTTCCATCCCTGAGCAATGGCATCCAGCCTGTCAACTCTTGCAGGATGTGTGGCTGTGGCATATTTGCTGGAGGCGGTCCTGATCGCAAGTTGCGCATCTTCCAGGCTTGCACCCATCTTACGCAATGCAAAACCAGAAAATGCATCTGCTTCCAGCTCATTTTCTGGCGTGCTCACCTTGCTGGTAGCAGTATGCCCGTCTAAATGATGTCCTATTTCATGCGCCAGTATAGCAATCGGTACCCAGCGGTTACTGCCGGTGACCTTTGATATAGCAGCCATGAAAGTGGGATTGTATAGTATGTATTGTTTGCCGTTGGCAACTGCGGCCGCGGCATTGGGGATCTTTGCGGCTCTTACCTCGAAGGAAGTTTTTACACCTACAGCGTCCAGTATTTCCTGGATGATGGCCTTTGCTTCAGCAGCAGTGGCAAGGGTGGGATCATCGCCGGGATTGCCCTTAGATTGGTATGTATAGGATACATGACCGATGGAATAAGTGGGCGCAATAAATAAAAAGCTGAAAGAGATAAAGAGTACGATCGCACGAAACATTCGCTTCATCAATTTGTATTTATATATTGACGGCGGATGAGCGCGATATATTGCCTAATGAAATGTCAAATAATTTTCTTCTCGATGCGGATGGAATTAGCCTGATGAAAAACCACGCATTCATTCTTGATGGCCTGATCGCTGATGGTAGTGCTGATGAGGTTCTTGAGCTTTTTATTGGTCAGGGTATCAGCTATAGAATATTCATAGCGGAAAACGCGGTCGTTGGAGTTGTTCTTGAATGAGCAGATGGCGGCCAGGTCTGCATACCCAAAATTCATCTTCAATAGCTCTGTCAAGACAAGGTTGATTTGTTCGTTGATCATCAGAATTGCGGTTTCAATGAAAGGTTAAAAAATCATGCCGGTTTCATGACACCTGAATGGAGCTCATTAAACCGTCGATTTCAAACAAAGCACGTAAGTCTTCAGAGGAATTGGATGAAGGAAAGGTTTTGTTTGCGGCTGCAAGTTCCACAATTTGTGGAAGCGGCCATATACCCCAAAGCGGGTAAAAACAAGATATAAAAAAAGCCCTGCTGGTGCAAGGCTTTATCAGAAGTTTCTTGATTTTAATTTATGCGATGGTGATAGATTCATCGAGATATACATCCTGGATAGCCTGGAGCATGTCTACACCGTCTGCAAACGGCCGCTGGAATGCTTTTCTTCCCAATATGAGTCCCATACCGCCGGCGCGTTTATTAATAACCGCGGTAGTGATGGCTTCTTCCATATCGCTGGCTCCTTTGCTTTCTCCACCTGAATTGATCAATCCCACACGACCACTATAACAATTGAGTACCTGGTAACGGCAAAGATCGATAGGATGATCTGTCGTGAGCTTCTCGTATACCAGCTTGCTGGTCTTGCCATGCTTGGTAGCAAGGTAACCGCCGTTGTTGGTAGGAAGTTTTTGTTTGATGATGTCTGCCTGCAACGTAACACCCAAATGATTGGCCTGGCCGGTAAGGTCAGCAGAAGTATGATAGTCTACGCCATCTACTTTAAATCCTGGGTTACGGGTATAGCACCAAAGGATGGTAGCCATGCCCAGTTCATGCGCCATTTCAAAAGCTTCCGCTACTTCTTTCAGTTGACGTGCACTTTCTGCAGAGCCCCAGTAAATAGTAGCGCCTACTGCAACGGCACCCATGTTCCATGCGCTTTTGATAGTGCCGAACATGGTCTGGTCAAACTTGTTAGGAAGGCTCAGGAATTCATTGTGATTGATCTTGACCACGAATGGAATTTTATGTGCATACTTGCGGCTCATGATGCCGAGTACGCCATAAGTAGATGCTACGCCATTACAGCCGCCTTCGATGGCCAGCTTTATAATATTTTCAGGATCGAAGTAAATGGGGTTGGGAGCAAAGGATGCTCCTGCACTGTGCTCGATACCCTGGTCAACAGGGAAGATGGATACATAACCGGTATCGGCCAGGCGTCCATTGCCCAGCAAGGTTTGAATGTTGCGCAATACCTGGTTGCTGCGGTTGCTGTTGATCCATGTCTCATCTACATGATCAGGTGAAGGCAGGTGAATATCAGCCTTGTCAACAGTTTTGCAGGTATGATTCAGCAGGTATTCTGCCTTGTCGCCCAGCAGTTGCACGATGTTGCGGGAAGTGCCGTTGCTGGAAGAGGCTTTTCCCTTTTTTGATTGAACTTGTGTATCCATATCGGGTTATTCAAATTGGTAATTCGGCAAAGATAAGCCTATAGTTTGCAGTTTGCAAGCGAGAATGAAGTTGGCAGTTTGCAGGAATTGCCTTTGCTAACTGCCAACTGCTAACTGCTCTTTTGTTTCATCTGCTGGTTATACGCATCAGATGTGCCCTTGGGAATAGAAAGATTTTTCCAGTCATTGTTTTTAATGAGCCGCCCGATGTATACAATTTGTCCAACATGATAAGGATAATGCGCCATTTGCCGGTTGATAGCATCTACCACTGTCAATGCTTCATCGCGGATATGAATGCTTTTTTCAAGATCGGCAGGTGTTAGCGCTTTCAGTGCATCGATAAAACAATCCCATCCTTTCTGCCATATCTCCATTAACTGCGGAGCAGAATATTCATGTGTTTCAAATTCAGTATCGCGGTTGCGCCATGATTTTTCTCCATCTTCCGTGAGGAAGTTGGTCCATCGGCTAAGCATATTGCCGCTCATGTGTTGTACGATGATGGCGATGCTGTTGGATGCTTCATTTGGTTGATAATAAAAATCCTGTTCTGTCAGCTGCTCAAATGTTTTTTCTGCAAGTCCTTTGTAATAGAGCAGTCGCTTGATGGCGGTGTTGATGTAATCGGTCTCGATCATAATATTAAGTTTTCAGTTTGCAGTTATCAGTTTGCAGTTGACTGCTGACTGCCAACTGCAAATTGTTACTGCTACGAAGTTACCGATGAACCGATAAATTTGTAAAAACTTCAAAGAGTTGGAAGCAGGCAAAACAAATTATACACTCATCATTATTGGCGGAGGACCTATCGGGCTGGCATGTGCGCTGGAAGCAAAGAAGGCAGGCATCGATTATCTTATCCTAGAAAAGGGTTGCCTGGTAAATTCATTGTACAATTATCCTGTGAACATGACTTTTTTTTCTACCTCTGAGCGATTGGAAATTGGTAATATTCCATTTGTAAGTAATAATGCAAAGCCCACGCGTCCGGAAGCATTGGAATATTACAGGAGAGTGGCAACTTCTAACAACGTACACATTCATTTATTTGAAAAAGTGACAGACGTACAGCCTGCGGGAGCGCATTACAACATCATCACCAACAAACAATCTTATACTGCAAAGCATGTTGTGATAGCGACAGGTTTTTATGATATTCCTTATTTATTGCACGTGCCGGGTGAAACATTGAGCAAAGTGACGCACTATTATAAAGACCCGCATTTTTATGCATTCCAGAAAGTGATTGTAGTGGGTGCAAATAATTCAGCAGTGGATGCGGCACTGGAAACGTGGCGCAAGGGCGCAGATGTAACCATGGTGATAAGGGAATCATCCATTGGTGAACGTGTAAAATATTGGGTGAAGCCAGATATCGAGAACAGGATAAAAGAAGGTTCTATCAAAGCATATTTTAATTCTTCTATTACAGCAATACATGAACATGAAGTGATGATCGAGACACCAGAGGGAACAAAAATAATTCCCAATGACTGGGTGATTGCAATGACAGGTTATCAGCCAGACCTTGATTTTTTACGGAGGCTTGGCATCGAGCTTTCAGCTGATGAAGTAAGAAAGCCGGGTTATGATGAGAACACGCATGAGAGCAATGTGAAAAATATTTATTTAGCCGGTGTGATATGTGGCGGAATGAATACGCATAGGCTGTTCATTGAAAATTCAAGGGAACATGCGGTGCGGATCATAAAAGCTATTTCATCGCGCCTAATACCTTAGCCACCATTTCATTAATTGCATTATTCTCTATCCATCTTACTACCATTACTAATTGATGTTCGGGATCTACATAAATAATATTTGTGCCATTACCCACATGCACAAACGCAGTTGCAGGTGCGTCTGGTAAATATTTTTTATCTGTATTGATAAAGTAATTCATGTAGCCGTAAGTGGGTTGCGCAGTAGTAGGCGTTCGTGATTGCTGTATCCATTGCTGAGAGATCAATTGCTTGCCATTCCAGTTGCCCTGGTGCAGTGTGAGCAATCCAAATCTTGCCATATCATACGCATTGATGAACATGCCGCCGCCCCAGTGCCCGCCACCACTTACGGATTGCACAGGTTGTCCATCCAATACTATCCATGAATTGCGATAGCCATACCATCTCCAGGTGTTGGATGCACCAATGGGGTCCATGATATATGCCTTCAATACCTGTGGCAATGGCTTTCTCCATACGCAGGTGGCTGCAAGCGCCAGTGCATTTACGCGAACGTCATTGTATTCCCATACGCTGCCGGGGGCATTGCGCTTGCGCGTCATCCATTCATTTGCATTCTGCGATGGCCTGTCTGCCCATTCAGGCTTGCCCCACAAGGTGCCTTCCCAATCACTCGTTTGCCGGAGCATCACGTCCCAGGTAAGTGTTCGGTTATGCGTTGACGTAAAAGGATAGAGCATTTGCTGTTGTCCCAATTCTTCAGCGGGACGGGACACAAGGCCGGGCTGATAAGCCTCTATCGGCGGGACATATTTTGCTACGGTGTCCTGCACGCTTTTAATGAGTCCCTGGTCAACTGCAAGGCCTATTACTGATGAAAGAAAGCTTTTGGTGACGCTGTGGGTCATGTCTGCGCGTGAAGGCTCACCCCATTCAGCAATGATATATCCTTTATATATTATTATACCGGTAGGATCGCCGCGGTCTGCAAACGGACCAATGCCTTCACCAAATGGTTCTTTGCCAAAGGTCATTGCCTGTGATAATTCCATGCTTCGTGGTCCTTTGGATTCATGTTCTATTGCAAAGCGGATGGCCTGTTGCAGTTTGATGCTGTCAAATCCTGATGCTGACAATGACCTGTGTTCCCATTCATTGGGTGGTGGAAAGTAAGGGGCGTTGTTACTGGCAGGCGCTTGTTTTTTCTGTGCCTGTGCAATAGAAGCAGTAACGATCAGCAGGATGAGCGCAATGGTTCTCATGTGCTGAAGGTAAAAAAAATTACACCTGTACAACTATTCATCGCACAGGTGTGTGTAGGCAAACAATACGCTAAAAAACAAAGTAAGAGGCGGTTCCTTAAATAAGTTTTAGTGAGCGCCTTTCATAGATAATGGATCGAATGTACTTGCAATTTTCATTTTCAATGGGACGGGACTGGAACGGTGTAGAGTAAGGGGTTAAAAAGGGCGACTATTTTCAACAGCACAAAGATGGGGTCATCGGGGGTCGTTTTCCAAGAAAAGGAGCGTGTATAACAATAGGTTTGCAACCGGTTGACGAGCGATTAACAAGCGGGAAAAATTATCGGTTTTTACCATTAAAATATGTCCCGGATGCGTAGGTTTCATACATACAATTTCCTTATCTTGCCCATCCCAATAATTACCTAAACTACGTTATGAGAAAACTCTACCTGCTATGTCTTGTGGCGGTCGCCACATTATCTGCCATTTTCATTTTTTCCAACAATCGTCAGCATGTTACTCCCGAACTCGCCGTGTCAAGCATTGGCAAGGGAGGAGATGAGGATGAAATGGAAGGAATAAAAGAAGATGAAGAGCACGAAGAATATGACGGTCCCGATGAAAGGGCCCGATTTGAATTTGAACAGACAAAAGACCCTGCATTGGGTTATGTTCCTTTTGACAGATTAATACCTGCGCTTGAATATACCGAGCGTCTTAAAAGACAAAACACTGCTAAAGTAGACGCATTGCTTTGGACAGAACGCGGACCTATTTATGATTCAGTAGGACCCAGCAATGGCAATACCCGCGCCGGCAACGGTTACACTGCGGGAAGGATCAGGGCCGTACTGGTTGATACATTAAATGACCCCACAGGTAATACCGTAATATGCGGTGGTATAGCAGGCGGCGTATGGAGGTGTACTAACTTCCTTTCTGCAGTACCTAACTGGGTTGCAGCAAGTGACTTTTTCAACAGCCTTTCCATTGCTTCCATTTGCCAGGATCCCTCTAATCCTCAGATAATGTATTTCTCTACCGGTGAAGGTACCGACAACGCAGATGCGGTGCTTGGAGCCGGAGTATGGAAATCGACCAACGCAGGTGTAAGCTGGACACGCCTGCCATCAACTATTACATTCATCCGCAGTTTCAGGATCGTATGTGATAATGCAGGCAACGTATACCTGGGCGCTCGTCCCACTGCTACTCCTGTAAGCCAGACTGCAGGATTGTTGCGTTCAAAAGATGGTGGTACTACGTGGACCAACATCACACCATCAAATCTTACCAGCAATGCATCTTGTACTGACCTTGAATACAGCTCTACCGGCAAGTTGCATGCATCATTTGGTTACAGAGGCACATTGGTGAACCATCGTTTCACTACTGATCCTGCCAATGTAACTTCCACTACCGGCTGGGTTTCCAGCACAGGTATCAGGACTTCACCCGGTGCACCCGCGGCTATTCGCCTTGAAATGGCTTGCGTGGCTGATACATTATACGCAGCTACTTCCAACGCTGCATACAACGTTGACAGCTGTTATAAATCTGTAGATGGTGGTCTTACATGGACACTGCAAAACGCTGCTGCGTTCACAACAGGACTTGGCAGCGGCCAGGGATGGTACAGCATGACAGTAGCAATGAACCCAAAGAATACTTCACAAATGATGATGGGTGGACTGGATGCTTATATGTCCAACAACAGCGGCTCTACCATCACACGTCAAACATTCTGGGTAACTACTGCTCCTTATGTACACGCAGATCATCACTTCATGCAGTGGTGGCAGTCTGGTACAGAAAGCAGGATACTCATTGGTTGCGATGGTGGGTTGTTCCTGTCAAGAGATGGTGGTGTGACATGGGTTGACAAGAACCGCAATCTTGCTATCAAACAATTTTATGCCTGCGCTATTCACCCCGATGCAGGAAGTGATTATTTGCTTGGCGGTGCACAGGACAATGGTAGCCACCAGTTAAAAAATCCCGGCCTCAGTTATTCAATGGAGGTTACGGGCGGTGACGGATGCTTTGTATACATCAACCAGCAAAATCCACAAATACAATATACCAGTTACGTATATAATCAATACCGCCGCAGTACCAATGGCGGACAATCATGGACCAGCGTAAACTTATCTACGTCTGCAGGTCTGTTTGTAAACCCATTTGATTATGATGATGGGCAAAACATCATGTATGCGAGCAATGGCGTAAACGCTATACGCCGCTGGCCAAATGCCAATACTGCTACAGCATCTACTGTAATTACAGTAAATGAGATGGGTGGTGGCAACTCTTCTGCATTCAAAGTATCGCCTTATACTGCCAACAGGGTATTTGTAGGCAGCAGCAACGGACGACTTGTAAGAATAGACAATGCCAATGCAGTAACATCGGCAGATGTAAGTGCTAATATCACAGACATTCGCGGATCTGCATTCTCCAATGGTAATATCGGTTGTATCAATACAGGTACATCAGACCAGGTAATGGTGGTGTGCTTCACCAACTATGGTGTCAACAACGTATTTGTTACTACCGATGGTGGTGCTAACTGGAGTGCAGTTGATGGTAACCTGCCTGATATGCCAGTACGCTGGGCAGCATTCAAACCCGGTGACAATACAGTATTGTTCCTGGCAACAGAAGCAGGTATTTATTCAACAGATAATATCAATGGCGCAGCAACAATCTGGACACCAGATGCAGGATTCCCAACCGTACGCACCACCATGTTGAAAATAAGAGCGAGTGATAATGTGATGGTAGCGTCTACCCATGGACGTGGAATGTTCACTGCACCAATTCCAACAACTACTGCTCCTGAGATCCGCTTCATTACATCATCTACCGCAGTTACTGAAGAAAGTGCTGTTACTGTAGGGTGCCGTTCATATAAAGATTACAATGTAAATGTTGGCATCATCAATCCTCCTACAGGCGATGCAACAGTAACATATAGTGTGCAGGCAGGTAACACAGCTGTGCAAGGCGTGGACTTTGATTTTACCACCAATGGTAACTTCACCACTCCATCTACGCAGCATGTATTTACCAGTGGACAAATAGCTACCAAGACCATCACGGTGCGTATTTATGATGATGGAGAGATCGAATCACCTGAATCAGTCACATTAGGATTTACTATTTCAGGTACAACCAATGCAGTGGCTGGCAATGCTAAAACGCATACGATCTCCATCTCTGATAACGATAAAGCTCCCATTACTCCAGGTACACTCACTGGCAGCATTGGTTTGAACAATACCGCTCTTACACAGCCATTCCGTGGCCAGTTCTCCGATTCAAGGACACAGATATTGTATTTGGCATCTGAGCTGAAGGCATTAGGATTCAGCGCGGGTAATATTACTTCACTTGCATTTAATGTAACGTCTAAGAACAGCACGGTTCCATACCAGGGTTTCAACATCAAGATGAAGAATACCAATACCACAACGCTCAATGGTGGAAACTTTGAGACAGGCGCTACTACTGTGTTCGCTCCTATTAATTACAGCACCGTATTGGGTGTAAATACATTCAACCTCACCACACCATTCGCATGGGATGGCGTTAGTAACGTGTTGCTGGATATCTGTTATGATAATCCTACTACTACGGGTACTGCAACGGATAACGTCGCTGGCACCGGCGGGCTTGCGCTCTGTCACTTTGATAGGGTTGACAATACAGCAGGTTGCGCATTGACCGCGGCCACCTTCATCTTCAGCGGTGGTGCAAGGCCAGACATTACTTTCACCATCAACGTTACCGGTACGCAAATAGCTACTGCATTGAACAGCTCAGGCACGCAGTACCTCACTAACAACAACGACCTGTATTATTATTCTGCTACCGGTGAACTGATAGCAAGAGTAAGAAGCCTGTCTGCCGCTAACTATGGATGTACACAGGTAGTGATCGACAGGGCAGGTACTGGTACTTCACAATTCTGGAATACCAATACCGCGAATTACCTGATGAATAAAACATTCCGCGTTATACCCACCACTAATAATGCAACCGGCAGGTATGAACTGACCTTGTATTATACGGCGGCAGAAAAAGCGGGATGGGAAACAGCAACAGGAAAATCATGGAATGATATACAATTGATAAAATTGCCGTCGCGTATCAGTAATGTTACGCCAACGAGTGCACAGCCAGACGGACCAGGTACAGTGCAGGTAGTAACACCAACGCGTGGAACTTTCGGTGCCGCCTATACGCTGACGTATACATTTGACAATGGCTTCTCAGGATTTGGTGCAGGTATACCAGGCAGGATACCAACTATCCTTACACTCACCGGCGTACCGAACAGCAATACCATCAAGCTGGATTGGACAACATCTGCAGAGACTAACAGTACCAAATTTGAACTGGATAAGTCTTACGACAGGGTGAACTTCCGCACCATTGCTACTGTAAATGCAGCGGGCAATAAGTTGACGCCTTCTGCTTATACATACCTGGATGCTGACATGGCGCAGATCAATTACTATCGAGTGAGAATGTACCATTCAGATGGATTACTGATCACCAGTGACACCATCATGGTGAAGAATGATTATGTATTGCAATACATGTATGTACTCACCAATCCATTTGACAATAATATACGCGTACGCTTTGCAAGAGCACCAACAGGAAAAGTTGTGTTCACACTGCATGACGCGGCCGGCAAGCTGATAAGGCAAAGTTCACAGGGCGGAGGCTCAGTATACTATGCTGTCAGCGGAGAGAATGCAATAAGCCACGGTATATATGTGCTGGATGCATTGGTAGATGGTAAACATTATACAGTAAGATTGATGAAGAAATAACAGTGCGAATGCACAGATGCAATTGCACAGAATGTTAAAAACAACCGCCCTGGTGAAATCCAGGGCGGTTTTGTTTTGTGAGCGAAAGCAAAAGATTTATTTTCAATAAAACCCTTAAACATATGAAATGGATCATCCCATCGGCAGTACTTGTATTTGCATGCATCGTTTGCATGTCTGACACCAGGAAAAGGTATGGCGGCGGCGGTAAAGACAGGGTAGACGACCTGTATGCTGAATTAGTAGATCGCAATTCAGAACTTAAACAATTAGAAAAAGATCTGCAGAACGCTTATAAAAATGCGGATGATGCAGAAGACAGGTTTGGAAGTTATAATCTTCCTTCTTCAGAATATTATGCAAGCGCAACTGCAAAAGCAAACCTGATACACGACGCAGAGCTTAAAACAAAAGTGAATACATGGATAGATGCCAGCAAGGCCCAATATGCCCAGCGTATTATGGACCTTACGAATTTATTGAAGATGATGAAGGAGAAAAAAATATCGGCAGATGATTATCACTATGCTTTGAAGATAGGCCTCACCTTACCTGTGATTGAAAAATACCAGCAGCAAAGCATGCCTTCCGATGCAGAAATAAAAGCGGCGATCAATCAATTGAATGAGAGCATTCAGAAAATGCAATCATTGAACAGGAAATAAAGTAAATGTCGGATTTGCAAATTTGCAGATGTGCAAATGTAGGGAGCCTGTGCATTCGCACATTTGCACATCTGCAAATCTGCAAATCATAATAGTTAATTCGTTTGCAATAACATCACTGCTGTAGCTTTTGCAAGGTCCTTACCTGCAGCGGGTGCGGCAGTGATTAACTGGTCTGGCTGCAATTTGCCTTCATAAATTTTACCAGTGCCGTCTGCTTCTTTGCAAACGGTAAGCACCAGCATAGAACCATCAGATAAGGTGTAAGTGGCATTGGCAGTGGTAAGTCCAGCAGTTGGTTCACCACAGAACGCAACATTATTTTTGCCTTTGAATGCAATGGCCACAATTTCTCCTGCACTGGCTGTACTTGACCCGGTAATGATAACGATCTTATGTTGCGCATCGGGCAATGTATAAGGATTGCGTACGGTGCATCGCTTGTATTTTCCCTGCAATACACTGCCGTCCTTGTAACTGAATGCTATTTTTTCATTGGAAGAAATAAAATATCCATGTATGCCATTGCCCAGCAATGGTCCAAGGCCTGCTAGCATGGGCCAGCAATTGCCGCCGGTATTGTGCCGCAGGTCGATGATCCATTTGGTAACACCCATTTTCCCAAATCCCGCGATCATTTGCTGCAGGCTGTCTGCATAGCTGGTACAAATAGATTCATCTGCCGATGATAACCATGGTACATCGATGTATGCGATGGTTTCATCAATCAATTCCTGCCTGATGGGGCCTGCCAGTTGTTTGAGTGTAAGTGGAGTGCCGCTATTGATATTTCCATTGTACATCGTAGCCCTTGATGCTGGCATGATGAAGCTGTGCCTTTCCTTCAATTGCCTGAAGCACCATTGTACGATCTCGTGGGCAGTTTCGCAATCAGTAGAACTGTTGAGCCTGATCTTAGCGGAGGTAATGAGGTCATCCCAGGACACTGAATCTTTCTTATAATAATGCTGTTGCATGAGGGTGAGGGCTTCATCCAGCAGGCGGCTTGCCTGTTGAATGCAGGCGGCTTGTGCGGAGTCACTGGTGCTGTTGTTATTGCCGTTGTTGCCCTCCGTTTGTGCATGCAGGTTGCTGCTGTAAACCAGACTGGCTGTGATAAGCAGGACAGGGATGATTCGCATGAATGTCGGCTTTCAGTTGTAATGTAAGTAACCGGTATGAAAGGATAGAGACGCGGGGGTGCAAAAATTCCATAAAATTATTTTTATTACGAGCAATCCCAGTTATAAACCACAGAGCTGAAATCCTTTTTTGCAAGCTGGTCTGGATGAATGAAAAAATTAGCCACCCCCATATCGCCCCACATAATGCCGGTTTCTTCAGTGGAATCGATTTGCAGCAGCAGGATGTAGTCGCGGAATTCCGTGTAATATTTTCTTGGATCTTCCTGTGTAAAATAAGCATAGCCTCCTACGCGATGGCCGGTATTAGGAAATTGAAGGAACAATTCTTCATGAATGGCGTCTGAACGTTTCTTGCCAAAAGTGTCCGCAAATTCAAACGGGTCCATCCCAAATGTTTTATCGAAGCGGATGTCATCGACGCTTACGTATTGTTCAGCGGCAGTAAAGCGAAGCGCATGGGCATTAACTATTGGTGCCTGCTCATACATTCCTTCAATAAAATCAAAATTTTCCTGGATTTTATCGGCATCGATATTTTCAAAATACAATACACGAAAATCTTTTTGAGAATTCGGATGATCGAAGTCCAGTCCATATACATCATTAGTAGATGTATAGAATTGCAACCAGCCTTTATTTGGATATCCTTCCAATGCGGGCATTTCTGAGAGGTTCAATTGTGCAAGCGGGAACATCTTTTGTCCATGGCTGTCTGTTGGATAAGGGAAATCGTTTGGAAGCATAGGAGCACCGCCAAATTTGCTTTGTGAAAAAGCGAGACCGTATGCAGGTGTTGCTTCAATGTTAATGCAAGGCATCCGTGTGGCTTCTATCTGCGGCCAATACGGTGCGAGTTGTTTTGAAAGGACGATGCCGGGCGCAACTTCTGTCTTGCCCCGTGGCGTATTTCTGTTTCGGAAAAGGTCAAAGAAACCCATAGGATAAATTCAATGCTGGTGTTAGGTGGTTAATGCTATTTTTTTAAGATCGATATTTTGAAAGGTCATTTGCGGCGGCTTTGTTTTCACGATATGCAACATTGCTTTGGCTACCTGCACTGAATTGATCATGCGTGAAGGTGTTAGCAGTTCCATCACCGGAAACAGTGGGAGGAACAGCCTGTAAGCAAAGGGCATATTGGGATTTTTATTTATCGGCCTGATGCCGCCGGGTCTTGCAATGTACAGCGTTTTAAAATCAAGTTGTTTTAATGCGTTTTCTGTTTTGCCTTTGACGCGTGCAAATAAGGTGCGGCTTTTTTCTGTATTGTCTGCGCCTTCGCCACTGAGAAATAAAAACGTAATGTTTGGATTGGCCTGCAGCATGGCTTTGCCAGCAGCTATTGCGTAATCGTATGTGATGACGTGGTATTGTTCTTTATTCACCTGGGTTTGTGAGATGCCGAGGCACCAGAGGCATGCATCGTTGTGGCGAATAACGGGTTCGAGCTGGCTGTAATCCAGGAAATCTTTATGGATGATCGTAGTCAGTTTGGGATGCTGTAATGTAAGTGGCCTGCGTGCCAGCGCGGTGATGTGTGTGATGCTGTCGTCTGACATTGCTAATCTTATCACTTCTGCGCCAACCAGGCCGGTAGCACCGGTTACCAGTATGTTCATAGGTTAAATGTAATAAAAGGAAAACAGTTGGGTGAAACAAAGCGGCTATAGTTTTCTTAAGCAAAAAGCCCAATAAAAAAGACCAGGCTCCTTAAAACAAAAAGACCACAGTTCCCTGTGGTCCCGGCTTTAAAAGCCTCAGAATATGTTAATAGACAGTTCGGCTAACTAGAAAGTTACCGAAGGTGTCCATGTAATATCTGTAGATTGCATGAATACCTCCTTTTCTTTGGTGAGGTGTAAAGGTAGGGAAAATTGCGGGTTGGGAGAGCGGTTTATTTTTACAAAGTGCTTTGATCATACTTTATCTGCAAGTTTTGTGATTTCGTTTAACTTTCTGAATGCTTTTCGCTCAACTCTGTAAAGCCCTTGTTGCCTCCAATGCATCTACTGTTCGGACTATGATCTATTTTTTTTTCTTAGTTTATCAACTGTATCATAATCTTTAATCTGAGTTCCAATTTTTGGGTCAAACTCAACAATATAGATACCTAGGTCAATTTTTAACAGCGTTTCAAATTTATCTGCCCTAAGAGCATACAATTCGTTATAAAATTCTTTGTCGGTTAATTCATTTTTGTCGTAATGCCGTGTAATTAAATTTTCCAAACCCCAATAAAATTGATAGGCAAAATTTGCAGAGGCACCACTGAGAAAAATTGAAATTTCACTATCTAACTTTAAGAACTTTTCTAACCAATCCGATAAATATCCTCTGTTAATAGTTCTTCTGTCAATCTTCTTGACTAGTTCGCTGAGAAGCCCATAATAAGCTGGATATAGCTGAATTCGATGTTGTTGAAGATTGTCGGCATAAATTTTTTTAATTTCATAGGGAATTTTTTTCAATTCCTGTCTTGTTGTTCTTGCGGCTACAATAATTGAAAGAAGAACTGTTATTGCTATTTCAATTATGTTTTTTTCAATCTCTGTCATTTATGTATAGTTGGCTTTGTGAATCCATGTAGGTGCTGTAGTCTGCCGACCAGATTTACAAATACGTTATTGGTCGTAGTTTTTTTAAAAGTAAGTTATACCAAAATCAATTACTTCATTTGTCGTTTTGCCTTCATCTACTGTTTCTGTTTTTATTTTTATTTTCTGAGAGTAAGCGCCATAAATTCCAATTTTAGTGCAAAAAGATTTCGGAAACTTATCAATTATTTTTTCGGCCAAATCCATTTTTTGCTTTTCAATTTTATGATATGTTGTGTATTTCGAACTAAAGCCATCTTTGGCGTCAGAATATAATGTTTTTCTGTATATGCTATCTAAAACCCAATATTGTTTTATATCAGCTTCATTTTCTTTATAAATGTTGTAGCCAAAAAGTTGTTCAAGATATCCACTACGGAGTAAAAGTTCATCAAGTTTGTCATCAGGTGAGTTTGTTGTATTTCTTGAATTTACAATTAACAAGTAATTACCTGTAAGAACTCTGTCGAATTTAAAATTCCCTTGCACATCACATGTTGCTTCGTATTTCAAATCCTTTCGTAACGTATCAGTCGAATATAAAATTGCTTTGCTCCCTGCGTCAGGCTTATTCCCTATATAATCATTATACTTCCAGTAAATATTTCCGGTAAATTGACCATAATCACCGTTCAATCCATCTAGTGATATTCCTATAATTTTAAATGTTGTGTCAAAATGAAAATCAATTGTCATATTAATTTTCTCCTTGTCTGAATTTTCAATTTCATAGACATGCGTTACGCTGTATTTATAATCAGGTTTATATTGTTGCATGAAGCTATCTTGATATATAGCTTCATTAGTTGTATCAATTTGTGAAAAATATATTGATCTGTAGCTATTGGAATTTTTGACTTTGCTTTTAATATAATTGCTTATTGCGCCTTTTACCTTATCAGTCGATGAATTTTTGCATGAGGTTAGAATTACCAACATTACTAATGGAAGCAATTTAAATTTCATAAGCATGTCTTTTAGTACTATTGCCAACGCAACACAATGTATGTCCTTGAACTTAAACCGAAATTGCCGCCGCACAAAATGAATTACAAACGCTGTTGTTTTAGTTGATTAATGAATCGCACAATAGGAAAAACGGAGAAAAGATTATATCTATCTGAAGAGGTATTCCAAATTAAACACTTTTCTCCTCCCTCCCAAATCAAGACCAAAATTTTTCAAAACCTTATCCCATGAAACCCACACCCTTACACCCAAATCGTATATTTCCTACGTAGCAAACGCTATGACATCCCAGGTCTGCTGACTACATTTGTCCTGTTGATTCATCGTTACAGTCTCACCGGACAATGAAAAGCCTTAACGTCCGTACCCCCGGAAAGAACTGTAACTTCCTCCTCCAATTATCCCTATGTAAAATGTAGTTGATTCGTAATCCAAACCCTTGGGTCGGCATTGTTTTACTCAAAAATTAAAACGATGTTGAACAGGAAAATTAAATTCATCGCAGGTAATGCCTTAATGCTTATTTCTATACCTGCAGGCAGTCGCCAAAACATCGGCGATTCCACTTTTCACAATGATTTCATAACTGTAGGGCAGGAGTATACTACTACTGCTAAAGCAAGTGCAACTGCTCAAGCCATCGGTTTGAACAAACAGGCTGTTCATTTTGTGAAAGATTATATCAAACGCAATGATGATAACCTGTCAAAGATCAAAGAAAGAGGCGAGCTGCATTTTGACATGATGGACTCTGTATTCAATCGATATGGTTTACCTATCGAGTTGAAATACCTGGCCGTTGTGGAGTCAGAACTAAAAGCTACCGCTACTTCTAAAGTAGGTGCAAGAGGTCCATGGCAACTGATGCCCGAAACGGCAAAAATACTCGGACTCAAGATCACCAATCGCTACGACGAGCGTACCAATTACATCAAGAGTACACGTGCCGCCGCTCTCTACCTGAGAGACCTGCACGCACAATATGGTGACTGGTTACTCGTATTGGCTGCTTACAATGGTGGTCCTGGCCCTGTGAATGCTGCTATTAAAAAATCAGGCAGCCGTAACTTCTGGAAACTGCAAAGCTTTTTGCCTGCAGAAAGCAGGGGGCACGTAAAAAAATACATCGCCACACACTATTATTTTGAAGGACAAGGTGGTGAGACCACACTGACAAAAGCTGAATTGCAAAAGTTACTGGCAGTGAAATAAATCATCGCTTAACCAGTACCGTTAAATATTATTTGTTGGGGTTTTAAGACAGGCATCGATGGTTATCCATCATGCCTTTTTTTATATGCTGACAAGTTGTCAATCCGATAAGCAAAAGCTTAGTCGAACCTTAGTCGAATCTATGTCGAATATTAGTCGAATCTACATTTTGTCAGGGAGTCAAATAAAAACTAACAATCGTTATCTTTGCGCCTTCATTCATAACATATAATATGAGCAACACCGTATATATCGTCTCCGCAGTCCGCACACCTATCGGAAGCTTTGGAGGATCATTGAAAGATGTTCCGGCAACTAAACTGGGAGCCGCAGCTATCAAGGCTGCAATCGAAAAAGCTGGCATCAAACCTGAACAGGTAGATGAAGTATTGATGGGATGCGTGCTGCAGGCCAACCTGGGACAAGCACCCGCAAGGCAGGCTGCAAAGTTTGCAGGACTTCCTGATAAAGTTATTTGCACTACAGTAAATAAAGTTTGCGCCAGTGGAATGAAAGCCATCGCACAAGGTGCACAAAGCATCATGCTCGGCGATAGCGATATTGTTGTAGCAGGCGGCATGGAAAATATGAGCGCTGTTCCATTTTATGTTGAGAACCTTCGCTGGGGAAATAAATATGGCAACACCAGTATGATCGATGGGCTTGCAAAAGATGGGCTTACTGATTGCTGTCATGGTTATGCTATGGGATGCGCTGCAGACCTCACCGCCGTTGAACACAAGATCAGCCGCGAAGAGCAAGACGCATTTGCCATTGAAAGTTACAAGCGCAGCCAGTCTGCCTGGGAGAAAGGAAATTTTAAAGACGAAGTGATCCCCGTAGAGATCCCATCAAAAAAAGGTGAAGCATTGAAGTTTGAAAAAGATGAAGAGCCTTACAATGTAAAATTTGATAAGATACCAGGACTCAAACCTGCATTCGGCAAAGAAGGAACTGTGACTGCAGCCAATGCAAGCACCATGAACGATGGCGCCGCTGCGTTAGTATTGATGAGCGAAGCAAAAGCAAAAGAGCTTGGCATTAAACCACTTGCTATCATTCGTTCTTATGCAGATGCAGAACAAGAGCCTGAAAAATTCACTACCACTCCAAGTGTCGCTGTTCCAAAAGCAGTAAAGAAAGCAGGACTGCAAATGAATGATATCAATTATTTTGAATTGAATGAAGCATTCAGCGTGGTGGGCCTTGCAAATATTGCTTTGATGAAACTCGATCCGGCAAAAGTGAATGCACATGGCGGAGCAGTTTCATTGGGTCATCCTTTGGGTGCAAGCGGTGCACGCATCATTGTTACGTTGCTGAATGTATTGCAGCAAAACAATGCAAAGTATGGGGCAGCCGGTATATGCAATGGTGGTGGTGGAGCAAGCGCAATGGTGATAGAGAAAGTGTAGCGCACTATCAAGTATCAGGACACTTCACTTGGACTGATCCCGAATTCTTCTTTAAAACATTTTGAAAAATAAGTATGGCTGCTAAAGCCAACACGGTACGCCACTTCGGAAGGAGTGGCGGCCTTTTTTTGCAGCAATTCTTTTGCCCGAAGCAATCTTGTATTGCGCAATACTTCGCTGGGAGTTTGACCAGTCAATGCAATTAATTTGCGATGCAGTTGACTTCTGCTCATCGTTGCTTCGCGGGCCAGTTCTTCCACACCAAAATCTTCTTCTCCCATATTCACTTCAATGGCGTGCATCACCTTTGTAAGAAAATTTTCATCGGCGCTGTTCACGCTGATCTCGGATGGTTTTAAAATTATTTCACCTGCAAATTTTCTTCGCAATAGTTTGCGTTGATTAAGCAGGTTGCGCAATCTTGCCAGTAATTCTTTTTGATCGAATGGTTTGGTGAGGTAATCATCTGCACCAGTTTCGAGTCCTGCTATCTTGTGCGACTGGCTTGCTTTTGCCGTCAGCAGTATGATTGGAATGTGACTCGTGCGTTCATCTCTTTTTAATTTTTCTGACAATGCAAAACCATCCATCAATGGCATCATCACATCACTGATGATGACGTCTGGAATTTCCTGCACCGCTTTTTCATATCCTTCTTTTCCATTCATTGCTTCTATTACCTGGAATTCATTTTGTACAATTTCTTTGATGTAGTTGCGCAGATCCGTATTGTCTTCTGTAATTAATAACAATGGTAGATTGCTCAGTTGTACTTTCCATGTCGATGGTGATTGTTCTTCATTGTCTGAAAAAATTCGTTCTTCTGCTGGTTGATCATTATTATAATTGAGCTCATCTTCTTTGAATGATGCCGCATCTATTGGCAGGCTTACTTTAAAGCGGCTGCCTTTGCCCGGATCACTGCTTACACTTATTTGCCCGCGATACAGATCAGTAAGTTCTTTTACCAATGCAAGCCCGATACCCGAGCCTTTGTCTTCATTGCCTTCTGCCTGGTAAAAACGATCGAACACTTTATCCAATTCTTTTTTGGCAATGCCTGCACCACTGTCTTCAACGGCAATGCGTAACCGCTTTTCATCCATCTCGACAATTAATGATACAGTTCCTTTTTCAGGCGTGTATTTAAATGCATTACCTAATAGGTTAGTGACAATTTTTTCTAATTTATCCCTGTCATACAATGCCATCTGGCTGTGATCGGGGAAGTGGACGTGGTAATGGATCTGTTTTCGTTCGGCCATGGATTCAAAAGAGGCAGCAAGTGTTTTCAAAACCTGCATTGCATCGCCCTTCGTGATCTGCAATTTCATTTTACCTGAATCGAGACGTGAAAGATCGAGCAATTGGTTTACGAGTTCCAGCAGCCTGTCTGTATTCCGGCGCATGGTCTTTATCTTTCTCCACGATACGTTTACCGTGGATTCAGCATTTTCATTGCGTCCCGATTCTTCTTCTATCTGCTGCAATGGCCCGCGAATAAGTGTAAGCGGCGTCCTGAACTCGTGTGAAATATTTGCAAAGAACCTCGATTTTATTTCATCCAGGTCTTTAATGCGGTCTGCTTCAGCTTTTGCCTGCTCATTCAATCGTACTTTATAAGCAAGACCAAAACAATAGATCACCACCTGTCCAAACTGCGCAGCTTCCCATGGATTGAAAGGCAGTGGAAGGATGCCTGCATTCCATAAAAACCCCATGATGGTAAATGCAAGCAGCCACAATGCACCTGCAACAAATATCCTTGCAAGCATGGTCTTGAAAAATGCCATGCGAATGATGAAGCCAAATGCAATCACAAATAATAATGGAAATATTTTCGAAACATAATTAGTGCCCGTAAAATACATCATCACCAATCCAACGGAAGAAAGCAATACCCACGTTGTCAAAAATCCTTTCAGTATTTTATCTGTCAATGGTGATAGCCTGTGCAATGAAACAAAGCTCCTGCCAAATAAAAAGAAAAATACATAGCTGCCCATCGTAAGTACATACCATAAATAACTGATGAACCTTGGATGCTCCGGCAACACCCAATCTATCAATGGTATTTGCGGGTTGAGTATCTGGTAATGTATGCACAGGAAAAAAAGATAACAACTAAAGAACAGGTATGCCTTGTCTCTCACAAAAAAGAAAAAGAACAATGATAATATGCAAAGAATGAGCATCACGCCACTGGCAACAGACATCTCAATGGTCAATTGATGAGAAGGCAATGGTATACCTGGATTCCTGAGTTCAACCATCGGCACAAGAAAACTGGCATCATTGGATTGGTTGCGAATTTTAATGTATACTGTTTGCGTATCCCCACCTGCAATAGAAAACCATACACGGTTGACGGCGGGCATCGATTTTACAGTGCGTTCCGAACGTGGAACAAACAAGCCGGACCTGCTATGTGCAAGCCCGATTTGTTTACGTACCTGGTATACGTCAACATAACAATGTTGCGCGTAATAATGTTCATGTCCTGGTGATACCAATAGCAACCACCAGTTGCTGATGCCTGTATTACTGGTAATATTGAATCGAAGCCAGCAGGTGATGTTTCTGTTTAGAGAAGTAGTAGTATGCAGTGATTGAAATCTATCATCCATACTTCCATCGATCACTGTATTGTCCGGCACTTTACCAAATGAATCCACTAATACTGTTACCGGCATGCGATGAATGCCAGCCAGTGAATCTACCTTATAAATTGTGGGTTGGGCAAATGATGCCATGCAACTGCAAATGAGCAACAGCAGTGACAGTATTGTTTTGGCAGCAGTCATCCTGTATAAGATAAGCAATTTTGTGTGATCTATTTTTTGTACCACGTGGCATACATTACATTCAGTGGAATGGGCGCCCTGTCTGCCGTTGCTTTATCCTGGAATGCTTCGAGGTCTAAGTTGTGAAATGAAATGATCTTCCATACGCCATCTTTCTTTTCCATGATCATGCTGATGAGGATGCCGGGATTTTCAGGTGCTGGCTGTCCTTTGTCCGCGCCCCCGCCAAGTACATGTACCAATGCAAGGTCTGGCCGAAGGAATTTTATCTTATCTATTTTTAATTTGATGTCATAGTTTTTGTATGGCCCGTCAAACAATGCCTGGTGCTGGCGGACATTAAGGTCATGCGTCATGTTAGGGAAATAATATCCATTCCATACGATGTAGTCGTGAACATCTGCAAAAACAGAAGCAAATACATCTCCTTTCTTTTGCGCCCAGCCAGATTCCATGGTAGCTACTACTTTCTGGATGGCTTGTTCATCATTGCCTGTCTGCGACAGTGCTGCGGTGGTGGAAATAGCTGTGAGCATAATTAAAATTGTTTTTTTCATGATCGTTTTTTTATAATAATTGATTGTTTACTGCCGGGCCACGATCTCCAGGTAACTCCTGGTCCTGGACGAGGCTGATGTGAATGCGTCCTTTGCGTATTCTATGAATTCATTCACAAGGCTGATATAGCAAAGGCATAGCAGGAGCATGACCATCATACCGGCCACGGCAAGCAGTCTGCAGAAGACATCATCAGCAAATTTTTTAAGCATCGTATTCATATTGTGTTGTTTGAAGGTGACGAGGCAAATATGCGATGCCGGAGAGGCCATGTGTTAGCGATATCGTAGAAGTAACTGGCAATGGCGTCGCATCCTGTACAATTTTGAAGACCAATGCCTTGGACAAATGCGTGCGACGATATTTATATTACTTGCGACTGATTTTTTCGTATCTTGATAGTCCCTTCAGTATACCTCCTCTTAAAAAAGATCCCTTTCCCATTACGACCGTTGGATGAAAACCTTTATCCCTATACTGCTATGTATATGCATGTCCATGTGCGGGCTGGATGTATGCGCACAGCGGATATTTGTAAATACTATTGATGCATTGTATGAACTCACCGGCGGGGTGGGCAGTTGCACGTATGTAAATGCAGGGAACTTTTGCCAGGGACATCACGGCCAAATATTCAGTACGGCCTTGTATAAGGATACCCTGTATTATATTTCACTCGATGAGAATGCTCTTTATAGTGTAAAACTGGATGCACCGGGCAGTTGTACTTTTCTCACTACATTCCCAGTATCCGGTACGTTCTCCGCCTCGATGAATGCGCTCACCGTTGACAAAAACGGGATCTTATACGCCATCGATTTTTTCAACGATGATTTTTACCGGTACAATCCCTATACAGATCAACTGGACTCGCTTGGTAAAGTGCCGCATCATTCGGCGGGTGATCTGCTTTTTTATAAAGACAAGCTATTGCTGTCAACAATAGGATATGGGATCTGGGAAATTAATATCGATACTCCTGCGAACAGTGTTCAATACATGTCTACCGGGAATTTTGAATTTTTCGGACTGATCTCTTTCCCTTATGAATGTGGTAAAAATAAAGTGTATGCTTTTGCACCTGCGGGAGGCTTTACACGCCTTGTAGAACTGGACCTTGAAGCAAGAATGGTTGTAGGCGTTGTGTGTTCATTGCCATTTGTAGTGTATGATGGTGCCAGCGTGGTGGAAAATGGAAACACTATTGGTATTTCCGTGGATTCGATCCTGTTGCATTCGCCGTGCAGCGGCACGGGCCAGACAGGCAGTGCCCGCATTGTGGCCAGGTCGGCGTCGCCGGGATCATTGACTTACCTGTTAGACAATACCATTTCAAATACGGACGGAATATTTGCCAATGTATCGCCCGGAACACACCAGTTGAAGATCACCAACCAGCTGGGATGTACAAAAGATACATCGTTTGAAATGGTGTCTGCACATCCTGATTATGTTGGAGACATCACCACTGCACCCACGATCTGCGATGGCCGAACGGGAAGTATTTCAATACAAATAATTGGAAGCACAGCCGGTGTTACAGCGGCGCTGAACAATGGCACTCCATCATCACAGTTTAGTTTTAATGATCTTGCTGCTGGTCAATACCGGGTATCAATATTCAAGACCGGCGGTTGTCCTTATGATACTACGGTGAATGTTTTAAAACAGGCGGGGCCCAGACCTTCTATAAGTATTACTGCAACCAACCAGGTTTGTTTTGATAATAATGGTAAAGTGGTGTTGAATGTAACAGGGCAGGGCGCGCCTTTCAGTTTTAATTTCAATAACAGCGGTTTCAGCAGCAATACCACGTATGATAAACTGCCGCCTGGAGGTTATCCCATTATCATTCGCAATGCGCAATTATGTACATGGGATACGGTAGTACAGGTAATGCGATATAATCCACAGGCAATAAATGTAAATGTCAAGGCAATTGATCCAACCTGTAAGGACGTAAATAGCGGAAGCATAACGATAGAGGTGACAGGCAGTGAAGCGCCTTACCTTTTGCAATGGAATAACCAGTTGTTTTCCAATGGCACAACGTTTACTTCCGGGCCAGGAAGTTTTATTATTCCTATTTTAAATAAAGATCATTGCGCCATCGATTCAGCCAAAGTATTACTTGAGCTGATCGCCACTCCTGAGTGCGATGATGTATTTGTGCCCAATGCATTTACGCCTAACAGGGATCCATATAACAGTACATTCAAACCCATTCACAGTCGTTATGTAAAAAATCTTCAGATAAAAATTTACAATCGCTGGGGCCAGCTTGTTTTCAGCAATCAAGGTTCGCGGCAGGAATGGGATGGGACCATCAATGGAACGCCTGCCAGTGCCGGCACTTACGTATGGACGTTGACGTATGATAATGCCCAGGGTATAAAAAAATTCAAGAAGGGAGTTTTATTGTTGATCCGGTAAGACGCCGGTTTTTATAAATTGCGGGCATGATACAAGAGCCACGCGTAGAAGTAAGATATGCCACCCCGGAAGATGCGGCGATGATAGCCGATCTCAGCCGCCAGACCTTTCACGATACGTTTGCCAGCCAGAATACGCAGGAGGATATGGACAAGTTCATGAACGAACAATTCACCCGTGAACGGCTGATAGAAGAAGTAAGCGAACCCGATAATATTTTTCTTATAGCTGAGCTGGGCAATGAGCCAGTAGGCTATGCACGCCTGCGGGAATCGGCGATACCGGTAATGCTGAATGGGCTACCGTCTATAGAAATTGCGCGGATCTATGCGGTGCAATCGATGATAGGCAAGGGTATAGGCAATGCCCTGATGAAGAAGTGCATCGATGTGGGGTATGAGACCGGTAAGCGGGTGATATGGCTGGGCGTATGGGAAAAGAATGAGCGTGCTATACAGTTTTATATTAAATGGGGTTTTGAAAAATTTGACGAGCACGACTTTGTACTGGGGAATGATGTGCAGAGGGACTGGCTGATGAAGAAGATGTTATAGGATATTCGGTTGGTCATGGGCCCGTCGCGGTTATCTGGTTAGGCCGTATGTGCTAATCGACTAATTGCCCAATCAGTAATCGGCTAATCCCTTATTTTTGCGCCTTATTTTGCTTGCTATATGAATCCTTCCCCAACCATTTCATTTGACAATACGGAGAACGCATTTGCTTATAAGACTGACAAACAACTTAAAAAAGCCCATTTCCTTTTCAATTCCATGGGAAAGGAATGGTTGGTGAACCTTGGATTGAAGCTTACTCCCTGGTCATTTAAAGTAGGATTGCCCATTAAAGGCATCATCCGCAATACCATTTTCCAGCAATTTGTAGGCGGCGAAACCCTTGAAGAAACCGCAGTAGTGGCCAGGCACCTGGCCGAATATGGCGTGCAAACCATTTTGGATTATGGAGTAGAAGGCGGCGAATCCGGCGAAGCAGGTTTTGACCATGCCACAGAAGAATTCATCAGGGTAATAAATTATGCGGCCACGCAACCCACCCTTCCCTTTATGAGTGTAAAGGTGACTGCCTTTGCACGTTTTTCTTTATTAGAAAAATTAGATCATTCTGTTGAAGTGAATGGAGGCACATTAATGAAACGCTATGTGCAGGCGGTGGAATCATTATCAGATAATGAAAAGGCAGAATGGCAGCGTGTGCATGAACGCATGAACCGCATTTGTAAAACTGCCGCTGAAAAAAATGTAGGCGTATTCATCGATGCAGAGGAAACATGGATACAAGATCCTGTAGATGTATTGGCCACCTTGATGATGGCGCAATACAACCAGCAAAAAGCAATTGTGTTCAATACCTTCCAGCTTTACAGGCAGGACCGCTTGCAATTTTTAAAAGATTCGCTGGAAGCAGCGCAGGAGCGTGATTTTATTCTCGGTGCAAAGCTGGTACGTGGCGCATACATGGAAAAAGAGCGCAAGCGCGCAGCGGCCATGAATTATCCTTCACCCATACAACCCGATAAAGCCTCAACAGACAGTGATTATAATTTAGCATTGAAATTTTGTGTAGACCATATCGAGAAGATCAGTTTTGTAGTGGCATCGCACAATGAATACAGCAACCTGTATGCAACTGACCTGATGAAGGAAAGAAAATTGCCGCTCAATCATCCTCATCTTCATTTTTCTCAATTATATGGAATGAGTGATAACATCACTTTCAATCTGGCTAATGCGGGATGCAGCGTGAGCAAATATCTTCCGTTTGGTCCCATCAAAGATGTGATACCTTATTTGATGCGCAGGGCGCAGGAAAACAGTTCAGTGTCTGGCCAGACAGGAAGAGAGCTTGCATTGATAAAAAAAGAGATGAAGCGGAGAGGCTTGTAAGAGTATTATATTTGTAATTATTGGACTGTTAGCTCAGTTGGTTCAGAGCATTACTTTGACAGAGTAGGGGTCGGCGGTTCGAGCCCGCCACAGTCCACCATCAGCGTTCAAACGATTCCTTTATCAACACCCTCACATCATGGGGCGCTGCTTCGTCGCCGCCGAAATAAGGATACAATTGATATCCGTCTGCAAACTCGGTTGAACAATTGCGCTGCATAATTTCCGTCTTACCATTCAGTTCAAAAATATATTGATCGCCTGAAACGGTGATGTTCATGGATGCAGGCGTATTCAACATAACATTGCCTATAAACTTCGATTGACGTGTGCCATTCAGATAACAGTAAGCATGTATCTCGATAACACGTCCATTCCATCTCCATCCAAAACGTGCACTGTTTATGTGATGTGCACTGTTGCAATCACTGAAGCCATAAAGTTTATTGATATCATCCATGTTCACTTCACTGGTAGTAGTATACATGCAACTGCTGTCGAATAAAGCAGTGAAGCGGAGTTGTTTGGTATGAATTGAACGATTGTCGTTATTCTCGCAATAATGATTTCCCTTTTTAATAAGATAAACAGTATATCCATTTTCAGTGGCAGGCACACTGGCCGGAACAACGTCATCAGACTTACTGCAGGACGAAATAATAAAGATGAGCAACAGTGCACACACAAACCGGTTCATCACAATTGGATTTATTTGGTGAAGATTATACCCGCAATAACGGGCTGAAACGTGCTTTATTATTCAGTGAAAACCCTTATTGGGACAAAATGTGGAATTTATTGGTACAACATCGCCCCGAGGCGTGGAGATTTTGGCATAAGCTTCCAACTGGAATCATATTTGGATTTGTTTTCCTGAAGTTAATTATCCTTAAAACCAAGAAAATTCATCGCTATGAAATGGACACTCTTATTCGCACTTACTATAGTCGTTGCGACGGCTTGCGAAAAATCAAACAATACTCCAAATAATACCGACCTCACTGTAACAGCAGCTGCATCAGATCCCGTAAAACAATCATTGGTAGGTACCTGGAGACTGGTAGAATATTGGGAAGACCAGGGTAATGGAACAGGCCACTGGGTTGCAGCAACTGATCCCGATGAAATCACTTTCACTGCAGACGGCCAGGTAAAAGTATCTGGTAACTCACCACTTGCGTCACGCGGATATAATCGCTACAGGGTAATAGATGGCAATCACGTTGAATTGTTCTCCTCATCCAATGGCGATATTAAAGAAACATATTATTATGAAAGAAAGGGTGATGCACCAGACCTGATCTTTAATCCACAGTGTCGTGAAAATTGCGCCAGGCATTATAAACTTGTTGGCTAAAATTGAGAAGTCAGGCTGATAGTTTGTTGGTTGTGGCCAGTATTGGCCACAGCCGCAAACACCAAATATGTAGCGCACTACACTGGTTATTTTTCTAAGAATTGTTCAGGAAATCTTTCTCTTTCTTCGTCAGGCTTCCCATGCCTTTGCGATGTATCTTCTCCAGTATACGATCGATCTCTTGTTGTTTATTTCTCTTTGCAAGATTGTATTTATCATCTATCGTGTGAAAATCTTCATGCTTCTTGAAAAATTGATTATCCACCATCAATCCTGATGGCTTACTGATGATCATATAAATGAAGATCAGACATGGAACAGCTATTAAAATAATAGTGATATAATTTTCGCGGGCTATCCCGGGATATAATAACGATGCTGCGATCAACCCCATCAATGCCCCCGCAAGATGCGTCTCGTGACCAATGTTATCAGACTTTGAACGAATGCCATAAATAGAATACAGCACAAATGCCAACCCATATATCCATGCAGGTATGGATAAAGCTGGTAAAAACAAACCGATCTTCATTCCCGGAAATAAAGCAATGGATGCAAACACAATCCCATTCACCGCACCCGATGCGCCTACTGAACGGAAGTCGCCATGATTGCGGTGTATCAACAGGCTGAAGAGTGAACCTCCTAACAGGCTCGCAAAATAAATGAGAAGATATTTTGCCCCGCCGATGTATGGCTCGAGGCTATTGCTGAACACATACAGGGAAAACATATTTAAAATAAGATGTATCCAGCTCACGTGCAGGAATCCCGAGGTGACCAATACCTTGTAGTCTTTCCGCAGCAAAACTTTATCCACACCAAAGGAATATTTCCTGAAAAAAGCCCGGTCTGTAAGGCCTTTCCAGGAGACAAACACATTGACAGCTATTATCAAAATGCTGATGAGCCCAAGGGTGTCCATGTTAGCAAATTAATTAATTAGGCAATTCCTAATTAGTTAATTTGCGACCCATGCAACAATACCTGCAACTGCTGCAGCACATCATAGACAAAGGCGTATCCAAGACCGACAGGACAGGCACCGGCACCACGAGTTGCTTTGGCTACCAGATGCGGTTTGACCTGGAAAAAGGATTCCCACTGGTGACCACCAAAAAACTACATCTCAAGAGTATCATTTATGAATTATTGTGGTTCCTGAAAGGGGAGACCAATATTAAATATTTAAAAGATCATGGTGTTTCCATCTGGGATGAATGGGCCGATGAAAACGGCGAGCTTGGACCTGTGTATGGAAAACAATGGCGAAGCTGGCAAGGAGCTGATGGAAAAACAGTAGACCAGGTAAGCGATCTTATTAAACAAATAAAATCAAATCCTGACAGCAGGCGGCTTATCATCAGTGCATGGAATGTGGCTGAGTTACCCGAGATGGCATTGATGCCCTGTCATACTATTTTTCAGTTTTATGTGGCCGATGGAAAGCTTAGCTGCCAGTTGTATCAACGAAGCGCGGATGTGTTCCTGGGTGTTCCATTCAACATTGCATCGTATGCTTTACTTACGCTGATGGTAGCACAAGTGTGCGACCTGCAGCCGGGTGAGTTCATTCACACTTTTGGTGATGTTCATTTGTATAATAATCACGTGGAGCAGGCAAGATTACAACTTACACGTGATCCATTCCCATTGCCAACGATGCACCTCAATCCTTCAGTAAAAAATATTTTTGATTTTACTTTCGAAGATTTCAAACTGGAAAATTACCAGTGCCATCCACCCATTAAAGCACCCGTAGCTGTGTAAGATATGCGTACTATTTTCCTGCTGATCGCTTCTAATGTCTTCATGACGTTTGCATGGTATGGTCACTTAAAAGACAAGGGAGTGCCCTTGTGGAAAGCGATATTGATAAGCTGGGGCATTGCCTTCTTTGAATACTGCCTGATGGTGCCTGCCAACAGGCTTGGATACGCTGATGGACTGAATGGATTTCAATTAAAGATCATACAGGAGATCATCACGCTGGTAGTATTTTCATTCTTTGCAGTATTATACCTGCGTGAACCTTTTCATTGGAAATACCTGGTGAGCTTTGCCTTCCTGCTTGGCGCAGTATATTTTATGTTCAAGAAATAATTTTACCAGACAAGTTTTGCCACGCGTCCATTGCCACCAGCAAGGTATACCGCATTTCCATCTTTAGCCTTACGGCATACGTGAAATCCTTGTTTCGTTACAAACAACCAGTTCATACCTCCATCGCTTGAAACATCTACTCCCGATGTTCCGCAAGTGATCATTTTTTTATCGGTGATATATTCCACGCAGGAACGATAACCCTGTGGTGGTTTCATTGGAGCTTTCCATGTTTTGCCACCATCTGATGTCACAAAACAATTGTTTGCAACAGCAGTATCTTTTGCAAAATCTCCACCTACCACAACAAAATGCAGACTCTTTTTTAATTTTTTTCTATCGCGTACTGCAATGGAATTTGCGCCGGTACTTTCCGCACCTTGCACAATAGGAAGATCGATGGGAGTGCCTTTCCAGAAAAGTCTTGAACGCTTACCACCACTCACAAAACATGCTTCGTCCCTGTCCAATGCACGGATGTTGGTACCACTGGCTGCAAAGCAAGCCTCGCCGCTGTCTGCAGCTGGACGATTCTGAAAAGGAATATCAGTCCATGTATTGCCTTCATCGAATGTGCGTGTGATAAAAAACTTTCCATCGATAGGGTCACCTATCACAATGCCGCTTTGTTCATTCCAGAATTCCATTGCATCCAGGAACATGCCGGGGGTTTTATTTTCATACACTACTTTCCAGGTCTCGCCGCCGTCAACCGTTTTTAAAATATTTGCAGGTTCTGCTATCGCAATTACAATAGCAGTAGTGGCATCAAATGCTTCGATGTCGCGGAACTCGCGTTTTTCAAAACCCTTTACTACATGCCACTTCCACGTTTTGCCGCCATCTATACTTTTACCAACGGTACCATTGCTGCCGCTCACCCATATGATGCGGTCATCCACTACACTAAGGCCACGGATGGAAGTTTTAGTGCCTTCGGTCAATACTTCCACTTTTTGTGCGTGCAATGCAAGTTGCGCTAACAATAAAATAAATAAACACCGGGATCGAAGCATGAGGAATAAATTAAGATTCAAATGTAATAAGTCTCATCAGTAATTGATCATCGTGCGCTTTGAACTTCCATCATTAAACAATTCAATGATGGCATAAGCAGGTTCAAATTCCTGGAAAGCGCCTTTCCACCAATTGCCGCATATAGCGCCATTGCAATAATATTTTACACCGAGATAATCCAGTTCATCCTGCAAGTGAATATGTCCGCTGAGACACACGCGGACATTGGGATATTGCATGAATAATTTTTTTAGCGTGATGAAATCTGTGTGCATCAGGTTGCGCTGGATCTTCAGATCGCCATTTGCTTCTGTTTTATTGAAAAACAAACCAGCGCAGATAGAAAGAATAGGTATGTGTGATGTGATGCAGACAAATGTATCGGCCGGTGTATTTTTTAATTCCTGTTCCAGCCAGGCATATTGTTCTGGATCAAAGTATGCGATGTAACCGCCCGCGGGATTGAGCTGTGTGCTGTCCAGCACAATGAATTTCCATTTGCCCTTAGTGAAGCTGTAAAACCTTCGGGGCATTTTAAATTCTTCCACCACCCATTGCTTTCCATACAATCTATCGCCTTTGATGCTTTCATCATTTTTTACAAACCATCCCCATACGTCGTGGTTGCCGATGCAATGATAAATGGGCAGGCTGTTTTCTTTTGCCAGTATGGTTTTATACAGGTCAAACTGTTGCTGTGTTTTTTGTTTGTCTGCCTCTAGTGCATCCATGATGGAATCGCCGCCATTGAGGATGAAATCGGGCTTTTGCTTCAGCTGCTGTATGTTGTGCAGCGCCTTTGCCATGCCTTGCTCGGGTATTTCACCGGGCTTTACATGGATGTCTGAAATAAATGCAAAGCGGACACTCTTTTTACTTGCCTCAGCCTTAACGGAAATGGGAAGGGCGGCGGCACCCGAAAGCGCCCCGATGGTATGAAGAAATGAACGGCGCAGCATGTTGCTATTTTTGGCGGAAAATAGCGAATTAATTTAATTCCTGCTTTAACTCCGCTTCAGCAATGTGTTGTTCACGATCCGTTCCAGTACTTCGTCCTTTTGGTATTTGCTGATGGGCACCTGGTACTGGCGGATGTGCAACACATTGCCTTCAATGGAATTTATCTTATCGATGGCGACGATGTAAGATTTGTGCGGTTGAATGAATTGCTGCTGCGGCAATTTTTCCTGCAATGCTTTTAACGTGGAGTGCGTAACGATCTTTCTTTCTTCAGTATATATTCCAATATAATTTTCGAGCGCTTCAATGAAAAGGATGTCGCTGAACTTTATTTTTTCCAGTTTGTTATCTGTCTTTACAAAAAGGTGATCAGCTTGATTGCTTTCATTGTTCTTAAAATATTCATAGGCCTTGTTGGCCGCTTTGAGAAATCTTTCGAATGAAATTGGTTTTAATAAATAATCCAATACTTCCAGGTCAAATCCCTGCACTGCATATTTATCATAAGCAGTAGTGAATATCACCTTTGGAGGACTGGGCAGATTGCGCAGCCATTCGATGCCGGTCATGTATGGCATTTCTATATCGAGGAATAAAAGGTCTGCGGGTTGTTGCTTCAATGCTGAATTTAATTCAACAGCATTTTCACAAACTGCCACCAGTTCAAGGAAATCTATCTTATCGATATAACCCTGCAGTCCTTTGCGTGCCATGGGCTCATCATCGGTAACGATACAACGGATGTTCACAGATTTATTTTTAAGCTGGCGACAAATATATCATTCACCCTGCCGGTTTGCAATGCATGTTTGCCGGGATATAACAATTCAAGCCTGCGTTCAAGATTTTGCAAACCAATGCCGCCTGCGCGGCCGGGAATGGCAAGGTTTGGAATAGAATTCTTTACTTCAAACAATACTTCCTTTTCATTGCCATTGGCTGTAATGCTGATGTGTTCACCACCTGCATATTTAAAAGCATTTTCTACCAATGGCAGGAACAGTAATGGATATACGCGTTGGCCATTCAATGAAGGGCTAATATTCATTTGCAATTGCAATTTTTCTGGACTTCTGAGCTTTTGCAATGCAATGAAGTTTTTGATATGCTCCATTTCATGGCTCACGGGAACGGTTTGCTGCTGATCATATAACTGGTAACGTAACAAGTCTGAAAATTTTTCAACACTGTGTTTGGCAGCAGCCACATCTTCATCCATCTGGAAATAAATGGTGTTGAGTGCATTGAACAAAAAATGCGGATGATATTGTGCCTTGAGAAATTTGAGTTCGGTATCCAGTTGATCATTGCGCATTTTTTCCAGTTGCACCTGTTGCTCATAATATGCTTTCAAAGAAATATTTCCTCTTACAATGGCATAATACAGCATCAGGTACAGGATAGGAATGAGGTTGATGTTCACAACATCATACATCTGCAATCCATCATCTGTCAATGCGGCCATGGGAATGGCGGTTGCATTCAAGACGAGCAAACAATAAAAGCATACGATCGAAAATTCTTTTAAAATAGTGCGGCCGGTAGGTGGCGTGTTTTGTCGTGCTGTGAATTTTTTTACAAGATGATTGATGATAAAAGAAAACAAGTAGCTTATAAGAATAGTACTCGTTATCTCGATGGCATTGATGCTCCAATGCCTTTCCCAGAATTTTGTTCCGGAGATGATGTCATTCACCAGCCGGAGGCTGGTATAAATGACCAGACCAAAGAGCAGGGGAAATATATATCGTAAGAGGACCTTCATACAATTTACAAGTTAAGCTATTTCCACTACGGGCGCTGAATGTGGGACACTGCGTGGCTGCGTGCTTTTTTTAATGTCTTGCTTTTGCACTGGTTTCATTCCAAATAAAAACCGTGTTAGTTTATAAGGCTGTATGAGCAAATGAACAATCGCCACAGAAATAAACAACGATACAAATGCAAGGAAGAAATATTTAGCCATCACTCCATCATTTGCCTGCACTACATAAAATGCCAGTATCACGATCACCGTCTGGTGTACAATGTAAAATGGATATACAGCCTGCGTTGCATAATCGGAGAAAGCGGTTTTCCTGTTCAGGTATTTTTTTCCATAACCTGTCAATGCAAACACCCAGCTCCATGCAATGGCGGGATACATCGCAAGATAACCGTACGTCCACATATTGGTGCGCCATGTATTTGGATTAATATCCCATGGTTCTGCGCTGTTCCATCGCATGTAATTCATTCCGATCAATAATATCAATCCAATTAATAATGAAGTGCGACGGTTCCTTTCAAGACTTTCCATTAAGGAAGGAGTGGCTATGCAGATAAATCCTATGAATAAAAACAGGAACCAGTAAGGAAGCCATGCATAATCATGAATAAGATCATTTGTCTGCGGGAACTTTAATACCAATGATGCATATACGATAATGGATGGTATAACTAAGATGTATATGCGCATTCCCCTGGACAACCAGTTCAATTTTTGCATGATGACTTTGCTTTTGCCTGACATCATCCATGCAAACAATGGTGCAGCCACCAGGTCATACACAAACAGGTAAGCAATGAACCATAAGTGATGCCAACTGGTATTGCCTTTGGGATAAGATTCTCCTTTAAAGATGCTGGGATAAAAATCCCAGAACGATCCCTTAAACCCCTGTGTCAATCTTTCCATGTATACTTGTGGCGGCACTATTACCAGCATACCAAACAATAATGGAATGAATAGTCTCCTGAACCGAAGTCCAATAAATGAAAGTGCCGAACGCTTTTGCATCATATAATAGCTGACTGCTCCGGAGATAAAAAATAGCAGCGGCATCCTGAAACGGCTGAGCCAGAAGTTGAATTCCAATAATACATTGCTGGTCTCTTTATTTTTAATATGCCACCATTCTTCCGACGCAAAGGGCATGGCCGAGTGAAAGAACAATACCCCGATGATGGCAAAAATGCGCAGCCAGTCGATGTAGGCCTGGCGGGAAGTTGGTTGCATGGTGATTTTTTTTCAAACATACCCTGCGGGAGAGCCGGTTGAAAATTTCTTTGACATCTGGACAGATCCAAAGGGTGAATAGATAATTTGCGGATGTGCAGATTTGCAAATGTGCAAATGAGGGCTCGCAATCCGCACATCTGCAAATCTGCTAATTTGCACATTTCCCTTATTTTTGCCCCTCAAAATTGAAAACTGAATGGCAAGACAGATAGCCTTCCGCGAAGCCTTGCGCGAAGCCATGACCGAAGAAATGCGCAGGGATGACCGGGTGTTCCTGATGGGTGAGGAAGTAGCAGAATACAATGGCGCATATAAAGTAAGCCAGGGTATGCTGGACGAATTCGGACCCAAACGCGTGATCGATACCCCCATTTCTGAGCTTGGTTTTGCAGCCATCGGCGTAGGCGCTGCGCAAAACGGATTAAGGCCAATCGTGGAGTTCATGACCTGGAACTTTGCGCTTCTCGCCATCGACCAGATATTAAATACTGCCTCTAAAATGCTTGCGATGAGCGGCGGCCAGATCAGTTGCCCTATCGTATTCCGCGGCCCCAATGGTTCGGCCGGTCAGTTGGGTGCGCAGCACTCTACCGCATTTGAAAGCTATTATGCCAACATTCCCGGTGTAAAAGTTATCTCAGTTTCCAATCCTTACGATGCAAAGGGATTATTGAAAGCAGCCATCCGTGATGAAGACCCCGTGATATTCATGGAGAGTGAAGTGATGTATGGTGAAAAAGGCGATGTGCCTGCTGAAGATTACATCATCCCTATTGGTAAGGCCGATGTAAAGCGCGAGGGTAAGGATGTGACCATTGTATCATTTAATAAAATGATGAAGGTGGCGCTGGGCGCTGCTGTAGAATTAGAAAAAGAAGGCATCAGTGCAGAAGTGATAGACCTGCGCACCATTCGTCCATTGGACTGGATGACCATTCTTGAATCAGTAAAGAAAACAAACAGGCTGGTGATAGTAGAAGAACAATGGCCTATGTGTTCTGTATCATCAGAAATATCTTACCGCATACAAAAGGAAGGCTTCGATTATTTGGATGCACCTATCCGCCGCATCACCGCTGCAGATGCACCATTGCACTATGCGCCTAACCTCGTTGCCGCCGCGCTGCCCGATGTACCGAGAACGGTGAAGCTGGTTAAAGAAGTAATGTATCTCAAAAAATAAATAAGGAATAAATAAAAAAGCCCCGATGAATATCGGGGTTAATTTTTTTATTCAATTGCACTGGGGTCTAAAACAGGCGGCTGGCTGTGTTCAGCAACTGCACCATTACGTATACACATGTCATAAGGAACACACCTAAGAATGCCAGCTTTACAATGATCTTACCGGGTACCCTGGGGGTAATCAAAAGTTCTGCTTTCATAGGGACACTTTTAATTGGATAATAGATTTTCAAAGGATTTACGACTCTAAAATAGCAAGCGGCCATTGCATTGTCAAGGATTAAACCCCTTTGTATTGGTCGTATACATGTAAGCACTTAGTGTTACCATCTCCGTAATTGATTTGGATAAAATATCCATTCAGGCGTTGTGATGGCTTGATTTTCAACTGTTTTATACCACGGTGACCAGTCCGGCTCCATAGGATTGCGAAGCACATGGATGTCTTGGGCAGGCATATAGCTTTGCGCCAGTAAATAGATCTTTTCGCCATTGCGGTTCATGGCCATGTCCATTACAATCACCGCATGGCCGGGTGATCCACCCCTGATAAACACATCGCCGGGCTCCATTTGGGATAAATTATTAATGGGCTTCAATTGCTTTTCAAGCGATGCAGTACCGCAATACATGAACACTTTTCGGAGATAATTGTCAAAGGCAGATCGATCGTTGCCACCAGTATAACAATAAGCCTTATGCGCATTATCCTTAAAAACGATCTCGTCCCATCTTTGGAATGCAAATAAATATTCCGCACGCAGGCGCATAACCGCATCGGCACATTGCTGCAGGTCCTGGTTGCCCACGGGTATATCCAGCACACAAAACTGGGCTTGCTGGTTTCGTTTGGGCATACCGTTATATAAATAGACTATATTGGTTTTTTTAATAGGCCGTTTCCTTAGCCAGGCCGCGAATGACTTTCCAGCACAGTGGGATCCGAAGCTTGGAATTCACGTGACTTGAAGTCGCGGC